>Ga0209780_1003263_pt1 | contig 12002 bp, 9 predicted proteins | sample WorMetexBAHAMAS2_FD_187384 | JGI IMG/M metagenome (GOLD analysis project Ga0209780, IMG submission 187384) | Marine gutless worms symbiont microbial communities from Max Planck institute for Marine Microbiology, Germany - Inanidrilus exumae... | ecosystem: Host-associated > Annelida > Digestive... | reverse complement strand
GCACACAGCGTGGTCTGTGTGTCTGTGTGTGTGTGTGTCACACAGTTGTAGGTGTACTATGCAAAAACGGCTAAACCGATCGAGATGCCGTTTAGAGGCTGACTCACGTGGGTCCAAGGAACCGTGCTGTAGGCATGATGTGGTCAAGATACCCCACCGGAAGTGACATTTTGGGGGTAGTCCGATCCATTGAAAAGCACTGAGAGTCAAAACGATTAATTCAATCCCCAATAATAACGGCATGACAGCGCGACTGCTGCCACCGACTGCAATGCTCCCGAATGGTCGGTGTCACATTACACTGTTTTTGTAAAAAAATTTAACCTCCCTGCGATGCGGCCTCTTGTCAAAATTCTTTGACCACTTGTTATTTTTATATTTGCCAACCACTTCAGTGGTCCAGGTCGAGCAATTAATCCGCTGTGTGTATGTAACATTTGAAATAAATGGCGTTCGACTTAGGTGTTTGACACTGTAGTTCACCTTGAGACTAGCTAGGTCAAGTTCTTAGGCCGGGGTCATAGGTCAGAGTTCACGGTCACCGGGGGAAATGTTGCTAACGCGGTCGGTGCGAACTCATGTGAGGGCGGCTTTCTAGAGTTATATCGCATTACTCCAGTTTACTTGACTGGCTGCATTTCACCACTTCAGTGTCTCGACACAGTTGACTGCATAACAGAACGAGAATCCGGACTTAAAGTCGGGGTATAGCGATTTTTCTTTTCGTTGTTTTAAAATAAACTATTAAAAATGGTTAATGGTGTGATTTGAATACTTTTATGTGAAACATAACTACAGAAAAAAGAAATTATTCTCCTCTCCGCAATAAACAGAATTTACGATATTTCATTAGAATTAGATATTCTTTGCCCTGAATCTGACTCCAGGAAGTTGGTACTCGGTAGTCTCGTTGAAAAATCTTTCAAACTAAATATACCCTTTAATGTGCAAAAATAATTTTTAATAATATTTTTTTCTGAATCACGAGTACATACTTCTATTTAATTATGCACTTTATTTTGAAACTTCAAATATCGCTATACCCCGCCTTTAACGTTCCTGTTTCTGCAATCTCAGTGGCTATCCATCAGCCGTCGAGCGTATAGCCGTACGTCGCGCGATACTGTACATGTATTTGATGGCGATGTCCTGCTCAGATGATTGCGAAGTCGATGCGGACTGCGGACAACACGGAAAATGCCATCGCGTCACCCCGTTTTCCTACCCGCAGAAACAGTGCTTCTGCCAGCCTGGATATTTCGGATTACATTGCGAAAAAGGTAATTGCTTCTGAAGAAGTGCTGGAAGTGGTTTTACATTTGATGTTAACCAAGTGTATACCAATCTTGCTATACGGTCTAGAAGCTTGCCCGATGAGGAAAACTGATTTGGGATTTTGTCGTAGGTATAAACAGATTTTTATGAAACTGTTCAAAACTGGTTATATCGACCTTGTTAAATGTTGTCAGTCGTACTTTTGTTTCGAATTATCTAGTGTACTTCATGACAGGCGTGCTAGAAAATTAGATATAAAATACAGAAATCATTCAAATGTATTTTTTCACATGATTAGCCATTTATGAATATTCTTGTATGGTACTCTTGTCTCTCAGCCTGCAGTCATTGTCGATATACATTACGGTCGTTGTTATATATTCGTGATATATAGTTAAGCTGTCGCTTTTTTTCTTGTTGTGCTACCATTTATGGTGAATAAAGATGGTCTTGCATGAAGACGAAATCATTGCCAAGAACTCGATTGATGCTTCGGTAATTCCACTTCTTGCTTGGAAATTCGAGTAACAGTCCATCCTTTGTCAGTGATGCACGTAACAATAACCGCCAAATGTTCTCTTGAAAAAACATTTTCAATGTAATTTACAAGCACGCTAGGCCTATTTACATAATTTGATTTTTAACTCGCCTTACGTCATCAAGCGGCTTTCAGTGACGTCATTAATGACGTCATTGAAATTTATAAAAAAAGTAACAGGACTTACTGATCTACAAGTGCGCAAAAGGAAATTTTTCCAGAAAAAGTACACACGCCGTTATAGTTACGCAAACTTCGGGACGTTTTTTGTGCGCCACTCGGTATATAAATATACCCGTCTTGGCCGTTGTGCGGATTATTGCGTCTGATAGAAACGAAACGACTTCAAATGAGTGCATTAGTGTCGTGAGAGCTTTATACAGACATCGTGCAGTTAGGGTTGTCAGCTGAGTTCAGAGTAAACGTAAAGTAGACGTCGATTTGTATAGCGCATCGTCGTAACCACCTCTAATGCGCTCAGGAATGGCACGTGTTAGAGAGATCACACAGTTTTACCTGCCACCCACACGTTTATCCACGAGTGAAATGAACCATCCTGTTGTTACTCCGTAAGCATTTACCAGATGGCGCCACCCGAGCGAGGTATAGCGCACATCCGATTACAGCTCACTACTCATTTATCGACTTCGAAGGGGTGAAAGATTGAGTTGGCCTAGTTGGCTGACCTTGTAGCGGACGGTTTACCCACATAACTGGTCACCCATCAGCTGCAGGTCGAGCGTAGGACAGGGAAAGTTCGCCGGTCACAGACCAACGTTCTACCACTGTGCCACGCAACCAAATGTAACATAAAAACGTAAAGGCCTAAACGTGAAGTTTTACACGAGCCACATCGGCCCAAAGACAGCGCATTTATCCGTTTCTTTCTGTAGATCTCAGCCAACCATCAGCAGGGCTTAATTTAGTCTAAGTGGGGCCACGTTCAGAAAATATGTGGGGGCCCTTCCCTGCCTTAATACCGCTGCCCAGTTGTCAACTCAGCCTTTCATCCTTTCGAGGTCGATAAATGAGTAGTGAGCTGTATTCGGATGTGCGCTACCTCGCTCAGGTGGCGCCATCTGGTAAATTGTTACGGAGTAAAGGCAGGATGGTTCATTCCATTCGTGAATAAACGTTTGGGTGGCAGGTAAAACTGTGTGATCCCTCTTTACACGTGCTATTCTTGAGCGCACTGAGGTCGTTTACGACGATGCGCTGTACAAATCTACGTTTACTTACTTACTTACTTACTTACTTACACACAAATTCGTCATCATCGACATGCAAGCATGCTCGTGCTGGCGCAAGCCGATAAAAGTCAGGTATATTTTGAGACCAACCTTTCTGCAATCTGCAGTTTAACTGTGCATCTCATTATGTAACCACGCCCAGACAATGCACATACACAGAAACAGCTGTGGAGTTTAAGCCAACTGAAGCGACAGAAGCTCATAGAAGAACGCTATCAGTCGGCAAACGGACACGGTTACGATGAATAACATTAAATGTACGTAATATTAAGTAGGCCTAAGTAAGTAGGTAATCAAATGTGGACTTTTCTAGCTTCATGCATCGCAAAATCATCCAATCATCCGCCCTGATTCTTCTAAAGACCTTGGCGCTATATAAGCCATTTACTTACTTACTTACTTAGATAGATAGATAAATAGATAGATAGATAGACGGACAGACAGACAGACAGACAAAAATTATTTACATCATCATATTGCAGTAACTAATGCGTGAGAGGCCCCTTTGCGTGGTCGTTCCTGTTCAGCCGAACATGCTGCAAAAAGATGCGTAAATTCGCCTCTATGGTCATCAGCTGGTGCTGTGCGGGGGAGGGGGGACGACGGTTTGGGTTAGCGCACCTGCTAGCAGTTCGCACCGGCAACGAGTACCTGCGTCGTGATATGATTGCGTGTTGACTATTGTCTGTGTGTTTGTTTGTACGCAGAATCTCCGGTGAAGTCAACGAACTTCGATGCGTCACTTTATAGCAGTAAACCGTTGAACCAGGCGACATCCGCTTATGTCTACTACCGAATCATTCGAGTACACTGTCTTCGTTATTTCTATAGTTTTTCGTTGTTACCGGCAGCATTGCATGCATTGCATAGCGCCGTTATCTCGGTTACTCAGGGGGGGATTTTGAATTTTTGCTTATGTGAAATGTGTTAAAATATTTTTTTTAATATAGTAAGTAGTTTTATAGTGTCACCTTGATGCTGAATGAATTGGCTTAACCACGATTTGAGGAAATCGCTGAAAAATATTGGTGTGATCTTCGGCAGCAGATATCTGGCTCTAGTAACGGCTTAGTCTCTCTCTTATCTCGTCTGTCTGTGTTATAAATTCTGTACTGTGTTGTGTGTGTTTTTTGTATGTATATTAAGGCCTAGCTACTATGGGCCCTGGTTGCCTGATTTTAAATAAAGATTGAAAGATTGATTGATTGATTAATCTCCGATAATGTTTACACTATGATGCAAATTTATGTTTTTGTTCTGAATATAATTTATGTCGATGATATGGTTTTCGCCGGTCGCGTGACGGTGTTGTGCGTTGGCATTTAGACGACGTCGCCACCTGAACTGGAAGTAGTCATTCAAGCGAAGACACGAAGCTACATAGGATTTGGATGGAAGCCACGCGGTTTGGCTTTTACCTTTCTATATGATCCACCACGTTAAAATCATATCATATCATATTTCATTCGCTGAAATGTTAAACATAAGCATAGAAGAAACGTATGAACAACAGCAGGTACTGCACTTGAATAAATTAGATACGCCCATGTTCTCCACAAGCGACAGTTTACTGGTTGTAAAGCAACGAATAACGTAAAGTATGTCAGTTCTCCTTATTGTCGGGCCGAAATGTACGCTGACCGCGTCGCATGCTGCCCCCTGGTGAATCACGGTGAGTATGCGGGTTAGTGGCGTGGCACAGTGGTAGAACGTCGGTCTGTCCCTGTCCTACGCTCGACCTGCAGCTGACGGGTGACCATTTACGTCGGTAAACCGTCCGCTATAAGGTCAGCCAACTAGGCCAACTCAGCCTTTCATCCTTTTGAGGTCGATAAATGAGTAGTGAGCTGTAATCGGATGTGCGTTACCTCGCTCGGGTGGTGCCATCTGGTGAATGCCTACGGAGTAAAGGCAGGATGGTTCATTCCATTGGTGGATATACGTGTGATAACACACGCCATTTCTGGGCGCATTAGAGATGCAGAACGTTGACCAAAAAAACTTATTAATTCGTCTCTGTTCATGTGGTTAGATATGCTATGAGATATAACTGTTTCAGTATGATTATTGTATAAGTCGTAGAATAAATGCTGTTCTACGATTTTTAAATTAGATTGAGTTGTCTGTAAAACGTTTAGCATACAAAAATATTGCTGAAAAGTAGCATTGTGAGAAAATGTGGTAATTTCCATACATGTACTATCATTATTGGCTATGTCTATATACAGGTTGAGCCAAAAACTGCACACCCAGCTTTTTCACGCTTATGGTGTTAATAACAATTAACAATAGGCCTAAATATGCGATAAATCCGCGGTTTTACTATTATTTTAAGATAATCATGAACAGTAGTACGTAACTAAGTTTTTTATTGTTATAGTGTTAAATATTCTATGATACGGTAGCAGAAACCGGGATGACTCATTGTCGCCTGCTATCATGTGTAAAATGACTTCGCTTTAAAAGTCATGACTACTATTTTAAACGATGTTTAAATTTACCCGTACACTACTGTTTTACAGCAAATTTCTTCAACATTTTCTTAGCGCCCAACTTTTTCTGATTTCTAGTTTTAAATTAAAATTTTATTTCCTATACTGATTGTACCAGTGTTTCAACTTGGCATCAAGTAACGTGTCTTTGCTAAAGGCATATAGTTCAGAAACACAGACATTCGACAGATTGGTCAACAAACGTAATGTAATGCTTAATGTCAACGGTTGTAGATCACTATTAGGGTTGTATGCTATGTTATAATCTGCGTTTTCTGTTTTATTTGTCCTAATAAGGTCTCACGTGTAATTCTTACTCTCTGCGTCTGAGTGCATCACCGGAGGGCGAGCCGGAAAGCGAGAGTGAACCTACAGGAAATACAACAGCCGCCGCAGAGAGCGATCCTGAATCAGGACACCCAAGAACCACAACACCTCTACCAGAGGGCGGAACTGCGCCCGGAAGAAGAACACCCGTTCCAGAGGGTGGACCAAGAAGCACAACACCTGCGCCGGAGGGCGAAGCAGAGGGTCAACCCCCAAAAAGCACAACACCTGCGCCGGAGGGCGAAGCAGAGGGTCAACACCCAAAAAGCACAACACCTGCGCCGGAGGGCGAAGCAGAGGGTCAACCCCCAAAAAGCACAACACCTGCGCCGGAGGGCGAAGCAGAGGGTCAACACCCAAAAAGCACAACGCCCGCTCCAGAAGGCGAAGCCGAAGGAGAAGCCGAAAGCACAGCAGAGCCAGAAGGTGAGTGAACATGGTGTTTTAAAGTGAAACTTGAAATAACCTCTCTGAAACGTGGTATCTGTTCCATAGCAAGTACACAACGACCGAACTGTTCCTATAATATATAATAATATACAATAAGGATTAGGCATATATTGCACATTTTTCACTGGGCATACGCGGAACGGCCATATTTCCACTTCCGGTCTAAAATTTGACGTCACCTTCGTGTTTCTTGACCCCGATATCCTGTAGGACGCGAGAATTTCGGCGATTCAGCCTATAAATAAAGGCTATATTGCGAATATACGAAATGCAATACAAAATATCTAAAATGATATGATTGGGAGTAGTTAGGGGTCGTTCAAGGTTACTGGAAATAGCGCCATTCGATAGAGGGCATACGAGTTACTATTACTGTTCCATAATAACTGTGTATCTTACACCGTTTTTGAGATATAGCGATATTTTGGTCGAAAATCGTTAGTTTGAACCTACTCCACCTCTATTTGGCGCATCCGTAGGGGATGAGCCGTCGGAATTTCGGCGAGATTTTTTAATACCAGAAAACTAGAGTCCCTGGGCTATCTTACGGCGTTGTTTGCGTGTTCCTACGTTTAGGCGTTTTGGTACAGTGCCGGTTTGTGACTGACGGACAGACGGACGGAAAGACAAACGGACAGAGACACGACGGACGACCGCATATACCATGCTAACATATAGCGTCGCGCGGTAAAAAAATAAAACAGCAGCAACATCAACAAAAGAGCTATGTACAGCAGAAGCGGAAATGAGCTAGTAGAAAAAAACAGTACGAACACGATAAACATATATGACTATCTGGTCTACGTGCATCAATGAATTGCCATAATGAAATTTTACTAGCAGTATATAAGCTTACTTAGCGTCAAATCTTTTTGATCTTTCGGAAAGCCTAGCACTAGGCAGTTGAAGATCAAAATACGATTGACACTTCATAATGGTTTGTAAATTTGTTTTGAATAATTTTAATCAATCAATCAATCAATCAATCGATCAGTCAATCAATTATTTATTTGCAAAGTACATGAATAAGTAATGTAAAACGTAACTGAACAGCATGACAAAAAGGCATAAACTGCGTTTACAGTTGCCACTTAAAAAATACAAAAATACTAAAATACTACTATAAGAAACTTACTAAAATAAAATACTCTCGTAGAGCTAACACTTACAGGCACTGTGCATCAACAAGTATCTTGTCATCTATGGCATCAAAAGAATTCCTAAGACGATGAAGAGAAACCAAAATCAGTACTGTCCACGGGCAGCCTATTTCAGATGTTAACAACTCTTTCACAAACGAAATGCGATCGGACAGAGCAACTGTTAAAACGCTTGTGTATTTTAAATTTATGGTCCCTGGTAGTGGTAGTAGACATATAAAAAATTATCTGGTAACACATGAAAAGCGAGGTTTATCTCGACGTATTTGCACGCATGAACGCAGTTAGCATCGGCGACGGGACGGGCATGAACTGTGTGGACATCGTCATCGGCTCCGCGGTCGGGCAGCTGAGTCGGGTCGGCGACTACTACACGGCGGACCGATCCACGCCGCGCCATGACGAGTTCTACGGAGGAACTCAGAGTCTGACGGCGGCCATCGCCAGCCAGTCTAATGACGGCGTGACGACCGTCATCTTCCGACGGCCAATTAGCGGTACGCAGCCTCGTTCCACCATTATCATCATCATCATCATCATCATCATTCGTCGTGACTTACATTGACTACCTAATAATAATAATACACACCCACTGAAGATAACATTAGTGACATTTAGCCGTTTCAGCAAATTTGCATACATTGACGCTAATAGCTTGATTGCTATAATAGTAATAGTAATAATAATAATAATAATAATAATAATAATAATACAGAGATTGGCAGAAGAATGACTTTCAGCACAGGGGATCCGCGAGAAACGGCGTTCCTGTACCAACGCATCTCAGTGGCGATTCAACGATACAACGCCGTGTGTCTTGCAAACACTTTCATTTACGATCCGTCGTAGTCATTCCGGACATTATCATCTTCATCATCATCATCGTCGTCATAATAATAATAATAATAATAATAATAATAATAGTCATTTTTTACAAACCGCAAATGATACAGACATCCGCCACGCATGGCGGCACTAACACAACTAACTATACAGTATGGCGAAGCCGGCCAAAGTGCAGCCACACACGGCGCACAGCGATTGATAACCGCACCGCGGCTCAACCTCGTGAACACTCACCAAATGGCGTGACCAGCACACATCCGATGAAGTTGATCACTACTTAATTTATCAACCCCGAAACGATGAAAGGCTGAGTTGACCTAATCGGCTGACCTATAGCGGACGGCTTACCCACATAATTGGTCACCCGTCAGCTATAGGACGAGCGTGGGACGTCAAAGATCGGCGTTCTACCACTGTGCCACGCAACCTATCAACCATCGTATTAGCTATAAACTTGGCCGCTTACCTGGAAAGCATCGTATACTGCTGAACCATCCTACTTGTCTGAGCTAATCTCTCCTTACGTTCCAGCGCCTACTCTACGTTCCTCCAACACGTATATTCTAGCAATACCAACGGGTGTTACAAGTCACTTCTCCTCACGCTCTTTTTCTGTTTCCGCACCGTCAACCTGGAACTCTTTACCTCAACATATTCGCTCTATAGACAGACTCTCAACGTTCAAGCGTCAACTAAAATCACACTTCTTCCAGTCTGCTTTTACTGTCTAGTCACCCTGCGCCAGCGCCTCTGATTCGTTTCTACGATTTTGGCGCCATATAAATCTGTTTGTCTGTCTGTATGTATGTATGTATCATCATGTTAGACTAGCATACGTTACTCTGGTTTTTAAAATGTCGTTCGCTCGGTGGCAGTAGCATAGCCAGTCTGTAGACAAGTAAGAAATGCACTGTTGCGTTTGCGCATGCCGCGCGGGCTACACGTTGGGCTCTACCCCGCTTTCTACTGTTGCTTCCGTAGCCACGTTTTTCGTGCGCAGTGAAACAAACATGCTAACGATATTTATTTCGTTGAAGATGAATAAGATTTTTTTGCGATTGTTGAATGAATTACAGCAAACGAGAGCACGGACTTCGCGATAAAAGACGAGTGGATGACGGCGATTTGGGCTCACGGTCAAGTCAACCGCGACATCGAGTACTTCTATCAACCGGACGAGATCAAGTACCACGCCGGCAACAGAGGCAAAATCGCTATCAACTTCTTCGGTTCGTAACGTTCAGTCGGCATTTCGATATGTGACTCACTCTTACTGGCTTATTTAGCGCGATATTAGCTATGGCCCTGTGTCCGTCCGTCCGTCCGTCCCTCTGTCCGTCTGTCACGAGTTCTATCAAAACGCTGATTGGATGGAGTTCGTTTTTGGCACACAGTCTACGCTCAATTTATCCTACAGGCACTTTTGATGTCTCCAAAATAAGGATACTTTCCTCTGGAACTTTGTCCCAAACTCATCGACTTCGAAAATTTCGCGACTGCACTTCGACTGTAGCAAGTGTTGTCAACGTAGGTGGACGCGCAGTGTGATAAACTGGTGACGGTCGTCGGTCGCCAGTTTATCACAATGAGCGTCCACTTTTGTGTATAACACTATGGGTGTAACGCAGCGCGTCGCGCGGTTTTGTCTGCGGCAGCTGAGACTTGTCTAATTTATGACGTGCACATGCAGTGTTGAGAAAAACTCGAATCGTCGCCGTTGTCGCATTGTCTTTCCATCGCATGGCTTAGTTTTCCGAAGATGAGCACAGGAAATAGGAAAGACGAATAGTATAAGCCTCAGAATAGACGGAATGGCGTTTTCATAATGTGGAAAAATTTGCACTTTTGTAAATCTCCTGTATATGTAATCCGCGCAGTCAACGGTCGGTCAAGAATCATGCAAAATGATGGCATTGAAGCGCTGCACTAGCACTGAAATGCGCTGATATAAGAAACTGACCTCCCTAACTCACCGCAGGGTGTTAGCAGAAATCTTCAAGGCAATCTCCTTCAACAGGCCGTTGGCCGAGGAGTTGAAAACACCGATGGTCTCGACTGCAATCGGCTGAACAAGTTTGCGGGTCGATTTGCCGCATTGCGCATGCCTACTCACTCCAGCTCCATGCAGGCAGGGTTGATCACAAAGACCAATGACGCAGACTTCTAACTGAGGCTGCTGTTGAGTCAAGTACAGTGGCGTAACTGGGGTTATCGGGGGTCGGGGCAGAGGCAGTTAAGTGCGCCTCTCCGAAAGTTATCACGTGTATCTGATCATCTGATGCTAACACTACGATTTTCGGTAACGTCACTGACCGTTGACTTATTCAGCAAACTTTATCATGACAAAATATTTTGGTGAAGCTGTTTTGCACCCCCTCGCCTGCTGCGCCCGGGGCAATTGCCCCCTTTGCTCCCTCTTAGTTGCGCCACTGCTCAAGGATATTGTGTCACCAGAGCTATGAGTCGTACTTTTAGTCCAGTCGATTACAGTGCGTGTTGAAGATATCCGGTAGTGTAGGGCGCTGTTTGTCGATCTTTAGACGATCGTCAAAGACAGCCGACGAGCAGCCGATGGGCAAGTCCTGCCGGGTGTGTTGGAACAGCATGCGATTATATCGCCGAGTGGGTTCCCGATGACAGCAGTGATTCAATTGCATTCTCCATCACCGCCAAGCAGCAGCGCGATCGCTGGACCGGCATCGCGTTCGCACGTGAACAGAAAATGGTAAATATTCGGCGCGCGATATTATCTCGCCGCCCGCAATCGCGATCACGCCGGCAGGCATATGTTTTACCGGTGTTACTTTTTAGGTTGACTTCTATCTAATAAAGCTGGTCTCAAATGTCCCTCCGTCCGTCCGTCCGTGCGTACGTATATACGTACGTAAGTCCACAAAAAGTTTCTTCGATTTCAATACAGTTTGCCAGGTAGAGGTCGATGACTGATGCACGACGGTATGCAGTATGACCCGATCCAAGGTCAAGGTCAAGGTCACGAGCCGTTGAAAGTTGGAAATCCGGCCATTTTCAACGGCTATCTCCTCCGCCATTCACAATGGGAGATGTCAACTGACCACGGATTTTTAAACTAGGGCACAATATCTAAATTTGTTCCGGCCGGATTTTTGATATTTGTCCTAGTTTTTGTGTCACGTGACTTTGAAGTTGGCAATTCAGTTGTGAAGAGTCGACCGTCAGGGGCTAATTTATTTTTTTAAATGTCGCCACTTTCGCTCGACAACGGGCGGACGCATCGCAACGCGGATTGTTGCGTTAACACCATCGATGAAAAGTTACTACGGCTAAAAATTTGGTGAACTTTTGTCCAGTAGCACCTGAGATGTTATGGCGCATTTGCATGGGTGGTGAGTCCACGTAGGCTAAAATACGGTCAATCAATCAATTAATCAATACTTTATTTCTCAGTTGAACAGAACGTAACTGAGTACAACGATTGTAAAAAACACAAGTATAAAAAATGTAAAAATCGAACGGTTAGTTAGTTAGTTAATTTGGGTTTTAAGTCGCTTTACATATCTAAGATGATTAGCGACTGCTGATACTGTCTCTGTAGTCCTACGTGTATTCTGAGTCTATATCCTAAAATCTTATGTACCTTATCCTATATACGCTATATACAATATTTACAATATGTACACAGTGC
>Ga0209780_1003262_pt1 | contig 12003 bp, 6 predicted proteins | sample WorMetexBAHAMAS2_FD_187384 | JGI IMG/M metagenome (GOLD analysis project Ga0209780, IMG submission 187384) | Marine gutless worms symbiont microbial communities from Max Planck institute for Marine Microbiology, Germany - Inanidrilus exumae... | ecosystem: Host-associated > Annelida > Digestive... | reverse complement strand
ACCCTGAGCTATCGTATGGTGAAAAAAATTGCCGAAAAGTTCAACCGCCTGAGTAGGGTGCACCAACGTCACAGACAACAGACAGACAGACAGACAGACAGACAGACGGACGGCTCATAGCATATAGCAAACGTAACGTAATACGTTGACGTTTGCTAAAAACAAACGGCACAGTAGCACTTCTAAGCACTTCGAAGCACTCTGGGGCGTATTTCAGAACACGTCGTACTTATGACCACAGCTTAAGAGAATTAGTAACTCTCCTGGCACTGTTATGTGCATACTGTTGACGTCTCGTGGGTAAAGCTTTCGTGGAAAAATGCAGGTTGAACAAAAATGAAATGTTTTATTTCGTCTTTCGTGGGAAAGCTGTTTAACTGTCCCTGGCATTCTGACGTTAGGCATATATGGCAAACTATCGGTAACTGCAGCTAAGAAGTAATGTCGTTCTACGCCGACTCAGTGTATGATAAACGAACGTTCAATCAGCAGCTGGCGATGTGGTGCATGGTCAGATGAGCCGGCTTTAGACGCACAGCAAGGTGCAGGAATGAAGGGCGGCATCAGTTGTAGGCCTAGTCGCAGTCAACCTGACTTGCTGTCTGCGACCAACAGTGCGCAGTCGACTATAACTTCTACCAACAGTCTCGCGACAACCACCAGTCATCGACAACAAACGCTCTCGTCGAAAGCCCAAGGTAAGCCTATACAGTAGCGTAGCGATGCTAGAGGCACTGAAGGGCCGGGTCAGTTTCGCGCTCGTCCAGCAGCACGGCCCAGTAAGCTTATTAGTGTTGAGTTGAGGACATTGTATTCAGTGTAACGTGTAGCAGTCCACACTGTTTGCTATCTTTTTCGTTCAGTGAGTTCGACTGTTCGCTTTGCCATTTTTCACCCACGCCGACGTTAGTCGCGAGGGGTAGGGTTTCAAGTGGTGTTTGTCTGTCTGTTTTTCCGAACGATATCTCAAAAACCGATTCAGCTAGGATCACCAAACCTGACATAGAATTGTTCCACCATGAGTCCTGGAAACCCATTTATTTTGGGGGTCAAAAGGTCGCAGGTCAAGGTCACGAAGCACAAAACAGTGCCAGCGTGGGTCTTTGCACTCTTATGAGTGCTGGCTTCTTCTAGTTTTCTTTAGTTTTGCTTCGTCCTTGGCGGTTGGCGCTTCTGAACGTCGGAGGCCTGCGTTCACTAAAAGGAAAGGAAGAGTATTTATATAGCGCCTTTTATATACTATGTATATCTCAAAGCGCTCAGACATGGATCACACAGTTTTACCTGCAAATACACCATGCCTGCCTCGTCTTCGTAAGCGTTCACCAGATGGCGCCACCTGTAACTGAGGTAGGAGACATCCAATTGCAGCCTACTACTCATCTATCGACCCCGAAGGGATGAAAGCTGAGTTGGCCTGGTTGGTTGACCTATAGCGGACGGTTTACCCACATAAGTGGTCACCTGTCCACAACAGGTCGAGAGCAGGACAGGGAAAGTTCGCCGGCCAAAGACCGACGTTCTACCACTGAGCTACGCAACCAATCCTAAACTAAACTGCTGATCTCCACTGTACAACGGCACTGCTCCGTGGTACAATACTGATGTCGACGAGACGGTTGATCGAGTCTGAAGGCTTCTCGTGTCGTTGGGCTTATCTTTAGGTACATTTAGGATGAATTGGCTGCGACAGCTAATGTGTTGGAGACATTATGTAATCCAGAGTTCACAAGCTGTCAATTGAATCATCGAATGCAGCCATTATGACATCGGACTACAATAAGTCGTCCGGTCTATGCTGGCATTTTCACGTGATGATTAGTAGTGAAGTAGTAGGCTGAGCCCATTTCAAGCTGCGTTTTTATGGGCCTTCTATGTACAAGGCCCCAATACGCTTTGCGCCTCGTCTGTCGCTTGCCTGCTGCTAACTTGAGAACCAAAAAAACACTAGAAAGCCGAAAATTATCACGAAGGTTGCTCATTTCACATGCAACACGTAGACCATTTTGGAGGTCACTCAAGGTCACACGAAATGCACTAAAATGCACCATAACTACCGGTAAGGCCTATATCGTGTCAGCTATCGCGTCTGCACATATTCTTGTTACCATTTAATGATAAATAGTTGCTGATGTGCACAGGAGTGGCGTTCCACACGAAGTTGACGTCAGATGACACGACGTCATGCAGTCGTCATCTGGTCACGTCCAAATCATTCAGTGACATCACAGGTGACGTCATTTGAACACGTATGGTTGTAGCTCAGTAGCTGCCTGCTGTTACTGTGTTATAAATCGTGACTGTGTCCACTCAAGTAGAAATCTAGGATGGCTGTTCAGATTTTGACACAGACAATTGTCTGTTGTGGTTAGAGATGTAGTACGTGGTACTTTTACTCGAGTTTAACTCGAGTAAAATGAGTACTTGTACTCGAGAGTAGAGTACTCGTACTTGTGCTCGTACTCGTAACTATGGTACTTGGCGCAATTATAAACTCGTCATGATCTACTCACGTTTGGTTCGAGACATTGTCATTGAAGACGCTTCAATAGTTAGGGTCTTTAGGGAAATGTAACGTAACGGCACTACCGTACTGGTACAAAAACTCGTACCGCCATGGACAGTGATGGGGACTGCCTGTTATTCTGGCAGGAGAACTTTCAAGTTTATAGATAAGCTATTTGCACTAGTCATGCTGGCATCTGCGATCACAAGTGAATGTTATCACTAATTTACATCTATGAGACGTGATTATTGCAACTTCCAAGGCGACGCCGTATTCCGGTTAGTACCACATATCGTCGCTCAAAAGCCTATAAACTGACCTCAGAACGGCATTGTGGCAGTAACTGGATATCGCGTGAAATAGGCGGTTTACGAACTTCGTTCATGACGTGATGGACGGACATAGGCCTAATGCGGCCCGTCACCATAGTTGGATGGTAGCATGATAAATCTGACAGTCAGTAATCAAAAAATTAATGACGTATGTGCACGGTCTGCAGCTGAACGAGTTGTCTTGTACAGATAGCAATAGCAGTGAGCAGCGGACAACGAGATGGAACGCTAGTGCAGCAGCAGCAGCAGCACCACGACCGCCGCCAAGACCACTTCACACCATGTACACTGTCAACACCTGACTGAGTTTCGACATTACATACTGTCGCCAGTTTTTCATCGTTTCGTTAGCTCAGTAGCCTCAGTCTAGTCTATTTCGCCATTTATACTCAATCTGCGTATGTAATTGTTCGTTTGGTCTCCAAATTGTCGAAGACACAGATGTATATCTAAGTGTTCATAAATGCTGTGTTGTTGAGCAAGTCATATTATTATGTTATATTCTGTCTGAAAAGCAGCGTCCACGCCAGCAACAATGTTGAAGCAAGGTTCAACTTTGTCAAAGCAACAGTCGACTTTGTTGCCAAAAACGGCAACAATGTCGAAGCAACTTTCGCTTATGTCGAAAGAATCGTTCGACTTGTAGCATTCTACAATGTTGCTTCGACTTTGTTGCTGGTGTGGACGAGGCTTAAGGCAATCGTGCCTAACAACATTAACAGTTGTACAGTAACTAAGGATCGGTAGACATTACCCGTGTTCTGTGAAGTGGGCTTGACGGCCCGTCGGCCGTCGACACGAATGTCCAAAGTGACACCCGGGCCGTGAATGTGTACCTGGTGTTGTGTATAAGCTCAACGTCAGCGAAACTTGTTTCAGTATCGATATTCACTTCTTATTACACTGTCCGTTCAGCTGCAGTGAATAAATACAGAATCATCGTACAACAACAAAATGAACTCATGTAATTAATAAGATAATGGGTCATCAACAAAATTGCAGAACTTGTAAGTATGGACAAAACCAACGCTGCAGTACTTCAGACTGCAAACAGTTTAAATAATCCCAAAGTTATTGTCTTGGAATACTACAACCGTAACAACAAGTAGGCCTACACAATTGTCTACAGCTATATGCAAATAAAATACGGTACATCACGCCAGCGAAGCCACGGATGATACAGCACAGAGAATCATTGACATCACTTGTTAAAAACATCATATTGCAAGAAAAACGTCAGTTACGTTTTACAAGCAGTGATGTACATCATTACAATATAACGTCAGTTGATTAACTTGGTTCACAGCTCCGTCACAATCTTTACACTAAAATATAAAAATAAAATCCTTATTTAACATAATACTAACAACATTGGCAAAACATTTCCTAAAAATCTACAGCCAGATGTTAATTTTCTTTCCGGACGTGCATGACGCAAAAGTACTCAACATGAAACGTTTTGTTAAAAACGAATTTCGAGTCACCAGAGCGATCTCCAACATGCCAGTGTACTCCCCAAACTGTGTTTTACTCAGAATCTCGAGCCTTCGATAGATCACATACGAAGGCTTCTGGTGACTTGCTACAGCAGACAACCAATAAGCAGTGATCAATGAAGATCGCAGCTTTTGACGTATCAAAAGACAAACGTAATCACTCTAGTTACCGTACTGTGTTATAGTGGTTTAATTTTCACAAATTAGAAAGGTTTAACTGCTAATTGTCGTCTGTTGGCACAACGAACTGACTGTGTATGCAGCATCTGCACACCTTGCATCATGAACTTGAAATTTTGGGGGTTTGAAACGGACAACGATGACAATCCGTCCATCACTGGTCAAGCATCATTGTGAAGAGACTCTGCGGGTTGTTTGTGGAACTTCTATGCCGTGTAGTACATTTCAATGTTATGATCATTCTTATTAGGTATTAATCATTACTTATGACGACAACAGACTAAAAAACATCGAAGTTCATTGGCAGTAGCAAACTGCGTCTTCAAGCAAGCAGCACGATGCTACCGCATAGTTCAAAACACTGTGCACACAATGAATCAGTGTCCAGTTTGATCATAGTCATATGGGCGACACAAGACGAACAAGAACAACATAAAATAACAGCCTTCAACAGGCTCAACAAATACGAACAAATTGTTTCAACATTATGTATAGCACTGTGTTGAGAGGCAGACTCCCACTGATTATCCTGTGACCTTCATCTTTCAATCACGAAACAAGAGTTCAAGGCACTGATGAGGACTAACACTACTGGCAAGTATGATTGATCAGAGGTTTTGTTTGATCATGCTGAGAGACACGCATACAGACTCCAAGGATTATTCTACTGTGACGACACGTCGTGAATGTTGTAGGTAATTAACATGCATAATTATGTGTAAAGATTGTCCCAAGTATCATAAGGGCTGGTGTAGACCTCCAATTTCCAATGCATACAGCCCGCATGGTCACTCAAGGTCAATGTCACCACTTGATAGACTGCATATGAATTTCTATTAGTTTCCGAGATTTATGTCAAAACTTCTCAGGAAATTGTCATAGTGGCGTTTCCTTCAGAGCTTTCTAAAAATTGCATAATTTTCTTACGCCACACGTAAATTATCATGTCGACCTCTGTCGTTTTAGCTTACCTGCCAAATGTTTTTGATTTGCTATTTTCCTTCCCTAAGAATAACGTCGCTTGATATCTTGCACCTGAAGCTAGGCATTGGTGAAATTTGCGGGTTTTCACCTCTCATTTTTGTTACGGGCATTTTCAGGAAATTGGCACAGCAGCGCTTGCTTTGGGACTAAACGCATGCCATGAGGAAAGTTTTGAGAATGTCGGTTGACGGACGTCGAAGAAAGTGAGTTGGGAAATTTTAAAAAATAAAAACACGCCCAGATTAGAATCGACGTTGGGCGACCATAATTAACTGTAAAAATGTTTCCACGCTATTGGTGCCTACGACGAATATAAAATAGCCGACGGAAATTATAACAATGACTGATGTGACCTTTAACAACGATTTTGACAATGACACGTTGTCACGTAAGTGTATAAATGTGGCAAGAAGATGGAAGACGGCCAGCAACGGGCCGTCCTCTACACTGCACGTCTCCTGGTGAAGGTTGTGAGACGCTGCAGCACGAATCTTGATGCCAACCAACAGTGTCAAAGCATTAGCAGTGACTACATGCCGGTAAACCATAACTGCAAATGTTACACAGAAAACTGATGATGATGTGAACACGGCATACATACACCGTACTGTTAAACAGCATATGATCACCGACCAGTCAAGGCAGTCTATGCATATACATTGTAGGCCTGCACCATCAGCACTAGTGCAGCACGTCTAACACATCCTGCAACCACGGACGATCATATACGCAAGGAGCAGAGTCAGAGCGGCTGGGACCATCAGTAACACAACAGGCTGTGAAGATCATGAAGACGACGGTTCAGATGTTCGTCTAGATATCAGTCTCGGTCGACGTGTCATGCGGTTTCGACCTGTAGGCAGGCTTCGGAGCCACTGCAGGCGGCGCGTTCTGTATGCGCACAGCGGCTCCAGGCTGAGCTTTGATGTGGACCTTGAGTCGGCGAGCCTCGCCCGGTGACGGCTGTACTGGAGCACTGTCAGTGGCTGGCATGAGCGCCTCGCCTTCCTCCGCTGTCGGCTTCGGTCGACGGCGCTTCTTACGAGCCACGTTCTGCTCGGCATCGAGTTCACCTTCAGCAGGGGCCGTCAAGTCTTCACTGCTCGACATTGAGACGTCACCCTCAGTCGGCCGGTCTTTCGGACGACGAGGCTTCGTCACTCTCACTGGCATTGGAATACTGTCGCCGTCCGTCAGCGCGTTGTCACCCTCACGAACACCACGACCGGCATCGCGCACTGCGTCACTCGCGGGTCTAGCTCTCGTGTCCGGCGGCGGTGGATAGGTCGTCACTGGACCAGCGTCTCCACCCACTTGTGTTTCGTCGTTCATTCCTACTAAGTCAGCATTCCTAATACACAAACAACGCAATACGTCTAACAACTGTGGGATTTCATAAACTGTATAGCTAGCAGCGATGGGCAAATCTCAAATCATTGAAAACATAAATCTGAATCATTGGTAGGAATCTCAAATCTCAATTTTTAATAGAATCTCAAATCCATCAAAGCCAAATCTCAAATCTTTACTGAAAGTGTGACATGGCCTACAAATTTTCAAGTCACTATCGGCTACACAGAGCATCATGAATTCATTTATTTATTCGCAAACAGTTAAATTTCACAGTCAAGTCATATTCATGTAAAGTTAGTTACTATATAATTTGACATTCGACTGCATGTGAAGCAGTAGTGCACTTAGTCGTGGTCGGCGAGTTCTTATGATTGTCCTGCATGTTGAGCACCATGTCTTGACACTTGCTGGATTGCTCGGGAAACTGACACTTGAGTGTTGACTGCTGGTCCAGTTGAAGCTGAGACTACATGTGTGATTGTTGTCTTGACTGTATGCAAATACTCCAGCAGCATGTTCTTAGCGTGGAGTGTAGAAACCGACTTGACTGGAGTCAGACCTGTTGGCACCGCTGAAATGATCACAGTGGCACTGAATGTCATGAGTTTGTATCTTGGATCTAGTACAGTAGTCAGCATGTACTCTGGAGTGCACACTATATATCTACGAAGCGGCGCTGTAGAGCACTGTGAAGCTGTAGCTTGAACGTGTCACAGCCAGTAGTGCAATTTGCTGCTATTTAACTTTTTCAAGTCAAGTCACGAAATTCTCAAACTGATCACAAATTGAATTGCATTAGTGTCAAATCGAATCTTTAAACTCCAAATCGAATCACCAAACTGGTGAAATCGTGATTTAAATCCCGATTGGAACTGGGATTTGCCCATCACTGATGACTAGCCACTCTGTCACACATCACGGCCATGTGTTCAGTGGCATATTTGGGCTTCTAGATAGGGTTCAAAATGAATGTACAATGATACAATTTTTGTTACTATCGTAAGTATCTATAACAAATCTACAGCAGATATATTTTAAGAGAAAACAAAATGCGGTATTTCTAAGCGTAGGCCTAGATTCATATTTGATGCTCTCTATTCATACTGGAAGCAGTTTACATCTCCAAAATGACCGTTTTTGTGTCGCATGGAACGTAAAACCTTAACTGAGTCAGTGGGAAGAAGTTTGCTGAAATATTTACGTTATTTTAATGAAGAAAAGTCAAACGTTTTGTCACCCCTGCATATTGCACGAGTTTTACGTTTTTTTTACAGATTCAAATAAGATCTCAAGGAAGTTGGTATTTGTTCAGTGTTCTGCAAATGGTAGCCAAGACTGCACATCCTTGACATCAGTTCACGGCATTAAATTTAGTAAAGTCTATAAAAATTGCATTCTTTGTTATTAATTTGTGCAAAAAGCATGATAATTTTGTGACTCATACATGCTAATAAATTACTGATGATCTCAAAAACAGCCGAGATTGATCCTTTGAGACCTAGACCAAGACCACAGGTGCCAAGACAAAGATCGCAAAATTCCGGTCTGAAGTAGTCTCGAGACCAAAATCGTGGTCTCAAGGACTCAATCTATGCACAAATCAGCAGCGATTTGAAGATGGCACAGTAACTGAACAAACTTTAATTTCCAAAATGGCTTCAAGACATAAGTCGTGTCGAAACAAACTTTCAGAGTGGAAGGTAGCGGACAGTTGCTTCAGAACTGAACCTAAAGTCGTCAAATTTTGTACATGAGTAGGCAATGTCAATTCTATGCAACAGGATGACATATCACCAACAAAAGGGCGTGGTTATGGTCACGTGACTGTTTTAAAATTTTGCCATTAGTCGTGATGCAGCGCTACGCGCGGGTTTGTCAGCGAAAGCTGAGCTACTTGTCATTAACACTTAGTAGTAGCAGTAGTAGTAAAATTCTTTAATAAAACTTTGTCAAATGCAAAGTGAAACAGTCACAGTATAAACATACAGTATAGACATGCAAAATAGCAAAATAAAAAAAGTAAACAAAGTACAGTCCTGTCTGTATTACATTAATATATATCATCATTGAATAACATGCGGTTGATGAAGTTATTGCAGCACAACACTGCAGCCAGTTTTACAGATGAGATTCGAAAGAAAGTCCAAAATGAGAACACACAACCTGAAGAAATATGCTATACTGCTGCTATACTGCCATCTATTTTTCACCTAAAACTTCACCAAATGATAAAGAGAAGAGTGTTTATTTTTCCACTCAGTTATCCTCCAGACAATCACCATTGCTTAGATGTTCTCCAGAGGACTAGTCTAGTGGAGTGAAGGGGACAAACAAGCAGTTACAGAGACGATAAATACGTACGATCTTGAAGTAAGAACATTGGCCATCTGTTTCTGCCAGCGTCGTTGCTCTTTTCTATTCATAATGCAGACGAGGATAATGCCAATGATGAGCGCTGTAAGGCCAACTGCTAACAGCACTGGACCAGCAATCTTCAGCGGGTTTTCGCCAATTGATGTGCTGCCTGGCCAATGTGCTATTAATGTCATTGTTACACCAATGAAGATCATGCCGAGTGACAAAACCTGCACAACATATCATATGACACATCAGCTGATATGACATGCAATGATTTACTTCACGTAATGCACCACACTAACGTTTTAAAGCACGGTTTCCACATGAGCCAGGTTCACCCTTAGTAATCTTCCTCCACTCCCTAAATGTAGCGCGGTGGCACAACGGGTACAGCGTTGGATTTGTGAACAGCAGGTCATGGGTGCAAATCCTACTCCGGGCAAAAGCTGTGTAACAACCTTGGGCAAGTTGATCACACCTATGTGCCTCTGTCACCAAGCAGTATAACTCGGTACCGGCCAAGAGGCGGTGATGCTCTGCGGCTGGGAAGGTAACCGCAGGCTTGGCGGAAAGTAATGGCAGCCTACCGCCGGATGGATGACTTAAAGTCACCTGTGGGTTGACTGCCTGTACACCGGGATCAGCTCCGGGCCCAAGGCTCTGTAATGAGTATGGGAAGCCTTTAACTTTTACTCCCTAAAGTGTGAAGATTATGTATATGACAAACTACTTGCATTATTGGTATTTCTCAAAACAGTGTTTCTGTGAAATACAGGATGCAACTCAAAGAAATTTGACATGTTATAAGCTGTCAATACCGGGATAGTTGTCAATTATGCCTGTTGCAACTACTTAAATCACTAGTTTCAAAATTTAGCTGTCGCCTCTCGGGCCCCAGTCTCTGTCCCTGTGGTTTTCGCCTTAACGCAGATAGTCTTGGGGCCTTGCTGGATACATCCTTTGTCTTGGGACATATTAGCATCGCTACCAGCCGACAAGAAACCTGTGCCACTTATGTGGAACATGTGGAGGTTGAACTTGAAAACCGAGGCTGAATCAGCTAGCCGTGGTTCACGTGGATAAACGGTCGTTACAGTGTTTGGAGACGGTGGAGGTCATCAACTCACGTAACTCACAGACACTTCATTGGTAATGAATCAGAGTATCATGGTGAAAATTATGATGTATTGCATTCATACATTCTACAAATTTAACAGAAAACTATGAGGCTATCTCGTACCATTTTCGATAGATAGCATACAGTGATAGCCTGCATTGTACAACATGACACTGATATAAATCGGCCACCCTGTCCTTAATGCTTTATCAACATACAATGCAGAGTGTTAAAGACCGTGATGTTAGGCCTTGGATTTGAGGCCAAACTCGGCAGCCTTGGCCTTGGTCTCTGGCCTTATCGTTGAAGAACATGGCCTTGGCCTTGTGTACCAGTGCCTTGGTTATAAATCTGCTCTTTGATAAAATGAGTTGTAATGTCGCAGAGGAGCTTCAAATTATCTGCATTGCCGCATGGACGGTTTGATATTGGTACGGTCACAGACAAGTCCATCGTACAATGTGCAAACAGACTGAAACAGTAACTGATGCAGTATATCTAGATAATTAATTCATCGTCGTTTGATATCTGTGGGACAAGTCAACGCAGTGAATATCCACTACTGCACCCACTGTTCAAACTGGTAGTCCACTGTGTTCACCAGCAAGTTCTGCACCGGTCGAGCGTGTTTTCACTCAAGGAGGCCGTCTAATAAGACAGCTGACAGTACTCGAAATATGACAGTCGTATTTTCTAGTCGACTGATTTTCACTTGAAATTATGGTATTATGTGATCGTGGTCTTCCCTCGAAGTAAGAGGCCTTGAAGGTCTATGGTCTTGATCTTGGCCTTGATATTCATGGCCTTGGCCTTGATATTCATGGCCTTGGCCTTGAAGGTCTCTGGCCATGGCCTTGATGTGCATGGCCTTGGCCTTGGCACTGATGGCCTTCTTAACAACATCACTGATTAAAGATGCAAAAAAGTACATGCATGCATATCGCATGGCACCTGTACATCACCGTCACTGACCACCTTCAGATCGCGCCTCAAGACCGAGATGTTCCCGCGGTCATACGTGTAACATTTACATTGTGACTCCAGTTAACTGTACCATGACCTTGAAGTACAGTTTTGCACTTAAGTCACGTTTATGAACATTCGTACTACTACTACTGCTACTACTACATTGCTGTATGTGAACAGACCTGAAGGACAATGACAAAAGGATGGCATCGTGGAGGTGCCGACTGCCGTCTCACGGTTGCCATGAAACGCATCTGTGCTGTTGCACCATAATCATTGGCAGCCATCTTGATCCTCACCTCTGTAGCACAATCCACACTGAATAATAAGATAAACACGAGTGCAGATTATTAAAGATCAGGCAGAAATACCATAGATCACCGATCAGAAAAGTCGTACCAGTGAGAACTGTACCAAATCAGTGAAGTCGATGTAATTATTTTACACTGTATATTATCCGCATAATAAAAAACTGCCTTTTGTATGCAATGATTTTAATGATTTGTTGTGGTGATGAGGTGTCTACTAATTGCAGTTTAATTAATCATATGTAGAAAAGTTATCACGCTAGGAATAATAATAATAATAATAACAGTGAATTTATATAGCGCGTTTTTATAAGAAATCTCGAACGCGCTGAGGTGTGCTAGTATGAGGAAACGAAGAATGTCTTAAGATGACGTTTCAAAGATTGAAGGGAAAGATTAACAT
>Ga0209780_1003261_pt1 | contig 12006 bp, 10 predicted proteins | sample WorMetexBAHAMAS2_FD_187384 | JGI IMG/M metagenome (GOLD analysis project Ga0209780, IMG submission 187384) | Marine gutless worms symbiont microbial communities from Max Planck institute for Marine Microbiology, Germany - Inanidrilus exumae... | ecosystem: Host-associated > Annelida > Digestive... | reverse complement strand
GCCTTAAATGTTCACGAATCACCGAAATTCCCGCGTCTTATAGGAAATCGAGGTCGGAGAACACGATGGTGACGTCAGATTTTTGACCGGAAGTCATGGACTTGTGAACTCGGCTATGGGGCAGATACGATGTTCCACAGAACGTATTTCTTGTTTCGAATTATATAAAGTTGTTTGTTTGTGTCATATAGAGCGTTGGTATCGATAAAGGCGACATTCCGGACTTGGCAAAGGTCAGTCTTGCTTTCATTTCTCATAAATTTTTAACGGCAAGTCATTATTAGTCCATAGAGAGAGATGCATCTATATAGACTGCCGTCTTTACAGAATGGTGTGCACATTAGCACACATCTTTTAAGTAAGTAAGTAAGTAAGTGAATAAATAAGTAAGTAAGCAATTCTAGGCAGTTGTATACCGGCGCTAAAATAGCAGAAATGCGAGAGCGGCGCCAGATGATGCTCGACTTTGTGTTTCGTTTGGTAGCGTTCACTGAGTCAAATGTGCAGTCATATTATAGCTTACCGGTTTTGTGAGCTGTAAGCAATCTGTTGCTGTAATCGTAACTAATCAGCATTATTACTCACGCCAACGGCCGTCGCGGGGGTAATGTTTTCACCGGCTTTTGTCCGTCTGTCTGTCTGTATGTTTCTTTCTTCGCGCGATATCTCACAAACCGACGCAGCTAGGATCATCAAAATTGACAAACAAATGTCCCACGACTAGCCCTGGCAGTATATTTATTTGGGGGTCAAAAAGGCAAACGTCAAGGTCACGAGTCACAAAAACATTGCCGACGGGGGACATTGCACTATTGTGAGTGCTGGCTTCTTCTAGTTAATTTAAAGTTAATTTTTCCCAAGTTACTTTAAGATATCTGGAATTAATTTTTTTAAGCATGCAATGGGCGGCATTAATTGGGAAGATTTCAGAGTTGACGAAAAAACACGGATAGTGGCGACAGCAAAAAAACTTAATGACTGGAAAATTATTCAAGAAAACCGACACTAGGTCAGGTCTATTAGGAGCACAGTAGCTGATCGCGCTGCAATAAGAGCCTTGGACTAATTATTCATTATAATATACACGTATAAGTAGGTTTATGATTGTGTTGTGATATGAAGGCGCCGTCATCGCTGCTAGAAGCGCTGGAGACGCACCTTAAGTCGCTGGAAGGACACAAGAAAGGTTCCAAGTAGGTGATCTGTCACATTATCATTTCGAATCGCGTTAAGTGTTATTATTACCGCGCGACGCTCTGCTAACTCGGAATATGCTATCGTCGTGTGTCTGTCCGTTAGTTTTTCCGTCCGTCCGTCACACGCCGGTATTGTATCAAAACGGCTAAATGTAGAATCACGCAAAACAACGCCGCACGATAGCCCAGGGATCTCTAGTTTTCTGATGCCAAAAATCTTGATGAAATTCCAACGGGGCTACCCCCCACGGGGGCGCCAAATAAAGGTGGGGGTAGGTTAAAACGGCGAGTTTCGTCCAATATTTCTCTGTATTTCAGAAACGGTGCAAGATAGAAACATAGTTACGATGGAATACTAATGTATGTGCTCGTATGTGCTCTATCGATTAATGCTATTTCCAGTGACCTTGAGTGACCGTAACTACTCCATATCACCCAATTTTTGACTTTTTGTATCGCCTTTCATATCTTTATAGTGAGTGGATGATGGCAAACCATCCCTAAAAGGGGCGTGGTTAGGTGACGTGAACCATTTAAATTTTGGTGAGCACATACCATATCTCTGAAATGGCTGATTATTTTAGGCGCTGTCAACTTAGTTCGCTGATGAGTGTCATAAACTTCTGATGGTCGTCGGACAACTGTTTATCACTCCCACCGTCGAGATCTGTATTCAGCAGCTACGCCGAGTAGAAGTAATGGTTTGATTGCCATATGCTGCGATATGGAATATTTTGCATGCACTGAGCCTCTGTGTCGCGCGGGTCTGTCAGCGGCAGCGAAGACTGTTCTATAGTTTATTAGTAACAAACAAACGAACAGACAGATAGAGTGACATAAAGACAGACAGACAGACAAACAGAACGCTGATCACAATACTTCACACCTATACTGGCATTGTGCGAGTTGTAAAAAAGAGCAAGTGATGGGTTCGAGAGAGTTCAGCTGTCTGACATCCAAAGGGCCGATAGCCGGGGTGGAGTTTTTTGGCGGAGGGAGCAGCTACCCCCTGCCCACCAGCAAGACAGCAAGAGAGTCTGGGGGAGCGCTATAAGTTCCCCAGCAGGGTCTTGGGCAGGGTCCCGACCGCTCAACAATTTTTCCTGTATTTTAAAGTCTCTAAGCGGCTTATTCTACTACGCTAAAGGCCTGTATACAGCTGCAGAAGTCTCTTAATCTGGCAGCAATGGCGGTTAAGCAAACCCCCTGGAAGGCCAGAAATCATATGGAGGGCTCAACCCTCTCCCCAATCAACTCGCACACTGCATGCCGGGGGCAGGCCGTTGCCCTTCGGGACCGATATCGTCGGCCGCCTATGTTTGTCCCGGACAAACGAGAGGACGACCGCGTGTTTCCCGTTCGCTGTCTCTCTAACGGGAGTTCTGCGTCGTTTTAGCGAGTATTTTGCCGTTATATAAGACTCTGGACTTACTTACTTACTTATTTTATTGCTCAATAGCACCGCCACTGGTGACTGTGCTAGATCGTCGGCGGCAGTGACGTCAGCGATAGGCGAGATGACGTCATCGGCGGCTGCGGCGGCGGCGCGGGCTCACAACGGCGACGGTGATGCGGGCGATGATGATTACTTTTTCAGTGAACAGGTGAGACATAATGCTACCTGACCTCACCTGGCCGTCACCGGCTAATAACAACTAATAGCCACCTGTGTCGTTTTCGAACGGACGTAGGTCGTTAAAGCCCGTAAAAATTTCGTTTCTGGAAAAGTAATTAATTGAAACATCGTCATCACCATCATTATCATCGTCAACGTCCAGAGATGTAATGTACTCAAGGCAAAAAAAACGGCCTCGGCCTTGAGGGTTTAGCCTTGGTTTCGGCCTTGAGCGTATAGCGTTCGGCCTGGCTGTGGCCTCGATCATTCAGCGTCGTTTACCATCACTGTTAATGAATTATCGTCAGTCGAATGCATGTCGGTATTTTTTACCTTATTTTTCGTTTCTGGGCCGTGCGCTGGATTAAGCTGGCCGCCTCGTCAGCTTTTGAGCGCACGTTAATCTACCGTATCGTATCGTATCGCATCGTATCGTATCTGAATTTTCTCTAAATTTTTCACTCATAGGTGTGAACTTATGCGACATATGTCCTGTAATATATTACCTGGGTGTATATACCCATAGGGAAAATCTCCACTATTAACATTTTCTCTTTTATGTGCTCATTATATTTTTTCGCGCATCCGCATAGCACAGCTATGCAAAGCGCGATACTGATATAGCAGTTCTGTCTGTCTGTCCGCCCGTCTGTCTGTTTGTCTGTCACATGCTGGCACTGTAAATCGACTGAACCGGTTATCTTGTAAATCGTAATCTATTTGGTAGCCCGGAGTCTTGTGGTATTATGCTGAACAAGTGGTCAAAGCATTTTGACAAAAGGCCGCATTACAGTGGCGGGTTTTTATGGAAGAAAATGTGGTGTGACACCGAAATGATCGATTTGCTGCATACACAGCGTCAGAAATTCCCAATGCTTTTTAGTGGGCCGGACAACTCCCCAAAATTGCCCCTTCTTGTCGGGGGAGGTCGACTCCATTTAATGCATGGTTCCTTCGACCTACGTGAGTCAATTCCCCGAACGGCATCTCGATCGGTTCAGACGTGTTTGCACAGCTCACCCGTGTGCCCAACACACAGACAGACAGACAGACAAACAAACAGATTACACTACATGCGAAATCCATTGCAATAGGCCGCATCTATGCAGTAAATACGATGCGGCCTAATAATAATAATTGTTATTTTGCATTTTAAATCTAGGCTAAAGACTCACCTCTTCTCTCAGGCTTTCTCTCATACTCCTACTGATCACTTACACACTACCTGGCCCAAGCGCCTCTGAAGTTACGACCCTATGGCGCTATACAAATATCTTTATTATTATTATTATTATTATTATTATTATTTATTATTATTGTCATAATTTTTGTGCATAACTTGGAGGATGCCGACATTGTTTTCAGACGGCGACAATATCGTCAAACAATCCGTTCGCCGACGTTCTTCACACGTCCGACTCTGACCCGACGACGAACTTTGACCTCTTTGACCCGACCTCGCAACTCGCCGGTGACCTAGATTTCACGGGCGCCGCCTCGGCCAACAACCCGTTCCTCTTCGGCGCCGCCAACGACGAGACGGGCGATGACGTCACGGCCGTGACCCACGATGACCCCTGGGGCAGCGCAGGTAAACTTTGTACTTTCTTCCTGACTGATCTACTCCTTCCAGAATAGACCCGTTTCGTTTCCGGGCCGGAGGTCGTAGGAGGCGACCAAACCTGACTTTAGTTTTTGTGTTAAGTTTATATTGTAGTATATTTTGTTATGGATGCATGTTTGTTGTCGTTGTGTTTGATTTCGTTTTTCAGTACTAAGCCAGAAGATTGGCTGGGAAGAACGTCTCCAACATGACCTATTTTGTGTCGGTGGAACGTAAGATCTTAACCCAATATATCTTGTCCCTCCTAACCTTCAGACATGATGTCTATTGGATGGGCTTTGTATGTCGAAATGATCATTGTGGGAAGTCGTTCGTCCTCGGTGGAGGTGCTAAGTATTGTGATCACTTGTGTGTATGTCTGTCTGTTTGTTTGTCTGTCCGCTCGCATATCTCAAAAACCGCACGTCCAAATTTCACCAAATTTTCTGTACATTTTATCTGTGGCGTGGCTCGGTCCTTCTCTGACGGCAATGCGATACGTTATGTACTTCCGGTATTGTGGATGACGTCATATTTTCACATAACAGAGCGAATGGACCGAAACATAGATGCTGATATCTGTGTCTTCGTAATTACCTACTCATAGACGACGCGCATGTTTTGTCGGGTTCACCAGATGGTGGCACCGGGGGCGAAGTCTGCCCTGTCCGACTGTATCTTGTTGTATTTGCGTTCACCAGGTGGCGCCAGCGGCGCGGAAGCCGGCGACAACTTCGCAGCATTCGACACCCACGAAACGTCTGGCTCGGCGGCTCAACTAGACAACATGGCCGACCTCAACATCGCTGACACTACGTTAGTGTATTGTGTTGCATGACCAACTACAAGCTGCTACGATGATAGGTCGAAACCCGGTCACGTGACATTCAGAATAATCGAATGATGAAGGAGTCACCTAGCGAACGGTGTTGCATGAAGTTGTGTTTATTGACACGCAACGGCGTGGTTGGCTGGGAGTCGCCTTGTGACAGACGACATTATGACATCGAGAGTCGATAGACATTACATAGACAATTTCAGCATACTTTAGGTCGACTCCTCCGAGTCGACATAATACAGTGGGTCTCAAATGTCCGTCCGCCCGTCCGTGCGTCCGTACGTCTGTCCACAAAATGTTTCTTCGACTTCAATGAAATCTGGTATATAATAATAATAATAATAATAATAATAATAATAATAATGATAAACATATTTGTATAGCGCCATAAGGTCGTGACTTCAGAGGCGCTTAAAGGTAGAGGTCGATGTGACGCATGATGGTATGCAGTTTGACCCGATCCAAGGCCAAGATCAAGGTCACGAGCCCTTGAAAGTCGGAAAATCGGTCATTTTCATAGGCTGTCTCCTTCCCCGTTTATAATGGGGGCTGGCAAATGACCACGAATTCTTAAATTACGGCACAATACCGCAAAGCTTATCGGGGCCGGATTTCTGATTTCGGTCCAAGTTTTTGTGTCACGTGACTTTGAAATTGGCAGTAAGTAGGAGTCGACCGTCAGTCCCGTACGGGGCTAATTAATTCAAATTCGTCGTTTTCATTTACTACTTGGTCATACGACAAAACAGGTTTAGCACGTCTGTTCGTGCCTCATTAAAACATGATGACTTGAAGTTGCAATGTCGCCCTCCTGTTGTCAATTCAACCTTGGGACATAATATCTGAATGTCGGACGGACAGGCGTGCATTAACTGTATAATGTGATTTATGTTAAGTTAGGGACATCATCCCTCATAGTGATGGGCGTCAGTTCCCCCTGAACATAAAATGTTAGTCGACACCGAAAAAAGAAATAAGATAGAGTAGAGTTCTTCGGAGAGGCTGGTAGTCGTGAGTTGCAGGGTCTGTGTCTAGCGCCAAGCACGTGATGGAGTCCTGCCGCATTTCAGAATTCAAGATAACTTCTTCCTGAGGTGGATACAGCTCATAATTCTGGAAAGTCCAACCGTTCCTTTTTCGCTGCAATAACTCTTTAGGCCTATCCTATATTCAGGGCCGCATTAAGGCTAGTGTATCATTTACTGACCGCGTCTAGCGAAAGCGTTATGTAACGGTCTGGTGTCCGTCGGTCTGTCCGTCTGTCTGCCGGCATACTTACCGTGACTCACCAGGGGCCAGCACGCGACGCGGCCAGCGTACATTTTAGCTCGACAATGAGGACTGGCATACCTATTGTGTTTGTAATCAGTGTTTATGTGTATTTGCTTGGTATTTGTATTCTTCTTCTTTCATTTTTAAATTCTTTCAGACGGTCAGCTTTACGGGCAATGACCTATGCTGATAGCTAGAAATGTTTAACAGTTTGTAGCAATGTTCGAGAAAACGTGTGCAGCAACTCAAAAAAGTAAAAAGTCACATGTTTTTTGGATTAAAAAAAAACGTAAAATAGGTACTCTCGAACACTGGTTTGTAGCTCTTGTCCTGCTTCATTTGTTTAATAAATTTCGTTTGCTCGTTGTTTTATACTGACAAGTTTTCTTTTACATTGCTATATAATTTGCCGATTTACTGTGTATGTTCTGTGTTTTGTCAGAGGGGAGCAGACGCCTGCTTGGGGCTCCGCAGGGACAGAATTACCGCCTCCGTCAACGGTCAGTGTCATTAGTATACTGCACTAAAGTTTTGCACGGGAATACTCTTCCGGTCCCGTTCCCGTCCCGATCTCGTGTCTTTTTTTCCATTCCCGTACCGTTCCCGCAAGCGTCGTCTCCGTTCCCGCCCCATTCCCGCGAGTACTACTCCCGATTCCGTCCCGTTCCCGTTAGTTATTTATACACAAGTACATTTTTGTATCACACAAAATCGACAATTGTAATTTTGATGACATACATGTGACTAATAATACACAAACAATAGTTCCTGTCATTGCTCTAATTGTTAAGCAGCTGCATTTGAACCAGCACTAAACAGTTAGTCATTAGAGTCTATATTCCTTTGCAAAAAAATTGCTTTTTCGCTCCCACGGTATTACCGCACGTACTGTTCTCGTTCCCACTGTTACTGCGGTAATAATTGGTTTAGTTCTGATTACCATTCCCACTGTTTTTAAGCGGTAATCCCGCGGTATTTTACCGTTCCCGTTCTCGTACAAAACTCTAACCTGCACAGATCTGTCTGTATGTGTGTGTATTATGCTCCACATCAGGCAGGGGTTAAGGTTGACGTAGACCCTGTGCAATGCACTATATAACCGAAGGCCCCTTCGTCCTCTACGGAATGTTCAGTTGTTTGTTTCTTTAGTTACTTAAATAGTTAATGTGTTGGTTTATAATTGTTTTTTTTATGTACAGACTTAGCTGTTACAGGGCGTATGTTCAAAATATTTACAGTCATCTTTCGTAGGCCCTTTCGACGGTAATGCCTATGGCATAACCCGGCCCTGTTACACGTAAATCTCTAGGCGATAGCTGGTACTCGGTACACCGTTAACTTCTGCATTGCGACGTCCGATACGTTATGAATGTTTTGAGTGGTTTGGCCGGCCTGGGAGCTGTACGGACATTTAGTCTAACCGTTAGTGGTGGTACATTATTATCGTCAGATACAGTTACTGTCAGTTGGTACACCGTCTTTGGTACAGCAAACACGATCTCATCCACGTTGACCTCTACTCAGAAAATTTGTCAAAATTGCGTTAATGAGTTTTATGCCGGTTGTAACACAGGCGTAGACTTTTTGTACTATGAGCTGTATAAGTATGGGCAACTTATTATCATTAATCCGCATCGCATGCATTGCGTAAGATGCGACTTATTGCTACAGACGGACAAGCGTGGTTGGTTTGTGTGTCTGTCTGTATGTCTGTCTGTCTGTTGGTCACGTCCATGAGCCCTGTGAAAACGGCTGAACCGATCGAGATGCTGTTAGGGGTGCTGACTTTTGTGGGCCCAGCAATTAGATGTATTAGATGTGGGTGAGGGATAACAAGACGGCGATGCAGCCTTTTGCCAAAATTCTTTGACCGCATCGCCTTCACGCAGTGCATAGATGCGGCTTGTTGCTACAAACGTCGTATGTAGCGTGGTCTGTGTGTCGGTCTGTGCGTATATGTGTCGGTCACACAGATGAGCTGTGCAAAAACGGCTGAACGAATCGAAATGCTGTATTGTTTTCATGGGGTTCAGATCCTCCACGAGACGTGACCGCCACTAGAGGTGACACGGCGGCGATGCGGCCATTTACCAAATACGATACGATACGATACGGTAGATTAATGTGCGCTTAAGAGCGGACGAGATGGCCAGCTTAATCTAGCGCACGGCACAGAAACAAAAATAAGGAAAAAATAAAAACAAAAAACGAGTAGCTCAGAAGAAATGGTCCAGACAATAATCCGTGAAATTAGTTTGGAAACTTGTTTTCATCATCATCATCATCATCATCGTCATCATTGTGTGTATATTAACTGTGTAGGAAGCGCTCGATGACGACGACCCGTTTGCCGACTTACGCTGACCGACAAGCCGAAATGCCGAATCGTCGCGCGTGACTGTTACTTGTCCTCGTCCGTCACCTTACCGTGTGTCGTCGTAATGTCATCGTCGTCGTCGACCGCTTTTGTTATCGAAGCCGATTATGTCTGTCTTCTGCTACGCCGAAGTGACACACACAGCAGCGCAAACGAACAATAAACCAACTAGAAGGAGCCAGCAATCGTAATAAGAGACTGGCGTGAACCACATCGACAGCGTTTTCTGGAGCCTCATGACCGTGACCTTTGACCTTTTGATCCCGACTCCCGAGATAAGTGTATTTCCAGGACTCACGGTGGCACATTTCTGTGTCAAGTTTGATGATCCTAGTTGCATCGGTTTTTGAGATATCGTGCGGAAAAAGAGACAAACAAACAAACAAACACATAAACGCAGCTGAAAACCCTACCCTCGTGACTACCGTCGGCGTGGGCAATTAATAATGGTCAACTAAGGGGTTTGAAAGGGGTGTCGAGCTTCGGGGCCTAACATTGGATTGGTTAATGGGTTTGGAGCGAAACACCCAGAAGCTGAATACTTTTGCTTGTCTAGATGCAATGTTCTTGCACAGAAATTACTACAATAACGTTAAATGGCTGGCGGGCTTTGGCATTTGCAGGGGAGTATAGACAGGAATATTTGTCTAAATTGACAAATCTAGGGGTCAGGGATATTTGTTTTCTAGGTGGCAAATTTCAGGTGGCCCAACTGAAGGACGACAGGTTTCTCCACGATTTAAGCACGAAACCTCATCCATTGGGGTTGTACCCACGATTTCAGTCCTTTCACATCGGGTTCGTAAAAATCTCACACGTTATGATGGTCATGGCGGGGAATTTTAGTCCCCAGAACCCCTCTCCCATGGCCTGCTACGACCTCGGGCTATCGAACTCCGGGCAGTGCCTGACCAGGATCGGTCACAAGGTCCACACACAAAGGGGAAGGTGGTTGCCCTATCTGCCTTTCCCTGCATGGTAATGGTAATGGTAAAAGTAGATTTGTATAGCGCATTGTCACAAAGTCTTCAATGCGCTGTGCACGCTAGTAACTAGAGAACAGCCACGTTTTCAAGCCCCATTTTAAGGACACATGGTCCACTGAAAATCACACTCACACATATAGAGAAATAAAAAATAGCATTGCGCAGCGTCTGTCGTCTTCGTCTGTCGGTGTCTGTAACACTTCACGGCGCAGTGTAACTCACTAGGGGCAGCACGCTGCGGGCCAGTAGTGTTACGTCCCGTCAGGGCGACACCTTGTTAAATTAGTAGTATTTTTATTTTGTATTTTACATGTAACCAATCTAGCCTTAGGGCTACAAGATTTTAATAAACTTACTTACTTACTTACTTACTTTTTACTCACTTACTGAAATACGTACTGTTTGTAGTTTTATTATAATATTTTATCTCCGAAATGGTCCGAAACGTCATTTTTGTAGAAAAGAATAATTTAACATTGCTTGCGCTCTTGAAATCAATAGCTAGACCCATGATAGTTCGATCGCTATAGGCGATGGTGTAATGATATCAGCAGTTGATCAGTAGTTTTGTACAGCTGTAACTGTAAGTCTGCAAGTTAACGTTCGATATCGTGCTAGAACTATAGAGAATTAGTTAACGTTATTTTGCCGGTGCGTGTTGCGGGATTCTGTCGAGAACGCCTATACGATTAATGTGATTTTCGTTAGTGCTGAAATACGTTTTCTACACTAGATTAGAAGTTGGCACTGGCCGATATTTCCAGGCCCGACCACGGCCGAGGAGTTTTTTCTTCTCTTTTTATCGGCCCGATCTTACGGTACGTTGTAATTTAAATCTCGGGCCGGCCGAAATCCAGCGGGAGGGATGTGCCACATAGCTGTCCAATTCCGCAAAATTCCCAGCGAATTCCCAGCGAGTCTCATTACTAGTCGCCGTTTGCAGTCTCCTTAGCCACAGGGAGACAGACAACTTGATGCCACTACGGCAACGGGCAGATATTCGCAGGTTCGGCCCGGTCCGGTGACATTTCGGCCCGTACCCGCGGCCTGGTCTCGTTCGAATGGATTAATTCCCGGCTTGAGTCCGACCCGTACATGTGCGGCCCATTTATATCTCTACATTAGACATAGGCAGCGCCGCCGGAACTATAGTTAAGGGTTTTAGGCTATTATTGCTAAACAACGGAGTTACATCAGCTAAAAGTTCTGTTATTATCAGTGCAAAATTTGTATAGAGCACAAATTCAAGCATGCTCCAGTCGGAGGCGCTACACAAGAATTAATGATATTCAAAAGCACCAGCACAGTACCCCAATTTGTACAGAATATGACAACAATCAATCGTTGGCCATTATCTCGCTAATGTCGATAAAAGTCGACCCAGGGGCTGGGTGCGGATGTCGACAAAAGTCGACAACAAGGGGCAGAGTGCTGCGATGTCACGAATGTGTCGACAATAGTCGACAGGTTAACAGAAATGACTTACTGTTACTGTTACTTCTACCATAGACCTATATTCAGCACCGGGGAAAAGTAATAAATTTTATTTCAACATCGAAATAGTTAAAACGTAGTAGCGTGTGTAAATGGTGAATAAAGTTGAATATAAAACCTGGCAGTTGTCAGTGTAAATCAATTGCTTTTCAGCCGCTAAAACCCAACAAAAATGCATTTCTCGTTAAACACGGCCTGAAATATAACGTCACTGCCGAATGTCGTCACCCTTTGCGAATGTTTGATCTCCGAGAGTATGTGTTGACTAACTGACACGGTAGATCGTTGACTGTGTTGCTGAAAGTACGGTTGAAGTCGATTGAGTGTGCTCGTCTAACTTCAGTATTGCTTTCACCTGTGTTTGTCGGTTGCATAATGCGTTTAGTTCGTTCTATACTGTGTTATTAGCAAACACAAACGAAATGTCGCAGGCTGTGCACGCTGCATTAAACGTTTGCAGTCGTCGTGTTGTCAATTTATTGGGTACACGAGGCAACTTAAACCAGAAAACCTAAGCAGCTACCCTAGTCGCAGCAAAACCGGCAGCATGCATATACCCCACTGCTTAAGGAAACGGAGAAACGGAGCGTGAGTGAGAGGAGGGGAAGGAGAGGGATAGGAGGAA
>Ga0209780_1003260_pt1 | contig 12009 bp, 5 predicted proteins | sample WorMetexBAHAMAS2_FD_187384 | JGI IMG/M metagenome (GOLD analysis project Ga0209780, IMG submission 187384) | Marine gutless worms symbiont microbial communities from Max Planck institute for Marine Microbiology, Germany - Inanidrilus exumae... | ecosystem: Host-associated > Annelida > Digestive... | reverse complement strand
CAAGAGAGTTCTGGATATGCTGGAGACGGGATAGTTGAGACTTAGGTAGTTTATAGTAGAGAGAATTACAGTAATCAAGTTTGGAGTGAACGATAGAGGTAGCAATGGTACAGGCAGTTGACGAATGAACCCTGATGAACCCAGATGAACCCTGTGCGTTACCCATAAGTCCTCCAAAGGGTGGCTCAAAACGAGAATTTTTACATTTGGCGTTGCCTTTCACTTGTTGGTTGCATGTCATCGTAGACATTTCAAATTTGGTATGTGGGTTGAACATAGCAAGTCCCAGACTACAGGTGACAAACCGTCCCTGAAATGGGCATGGCTGCGTCACGTGGCCCACTTTAAATTTTTAGTCCCCCTTAGATATCTGTGGAACGGCTTAAGCTAGAGACTTCAAATTTGGTATACATGTTGATCATGGCAAGTCCCAGCCTATGGACGACAAATTGTCCCTGAAAGGGGCGTGGTCACTGTCACGTGACCTCTTTAATTTTTGGAAAATAACCGATAATATCTCGAAAACGGTACAAGATAGCCTCATAGTTTCTATTAAATTTGAATAGGAAGTCATATGCGCTCTATCGAATGGTTATGTTGCCGATGACCTTGGGTGGCCCCTAAGTTAAACCACCTCAATTTCTACATTTTGCATAGCCTTATGCATCTTCGTAATTGGCGATTGCAAAGACTACAAATTTAATGTAAAGGTTGAATGTGAAAGTCACAGCCTACAGACGACAAATTGTCCCTGATAGGGGCGTTGTCAGGTCACGTGACCCATTACAAAATTTTGGCGGCTCCAACCATATCACTGGAAGGGGCCACGGCTGAACCTAAAGTTGTCAGATTTTGTACACGAGTAGGCAGTGACATATAACCAACACAAGGGGCGTGGTTATGGTCACATCACTGTTTTAAAATTTTGCCGTTTGTCGTGATGCAGCGCGTCGCGCGGGTTTGTCAGCGACAGCTGAGCTACTTGTCAATTGCAGTTACAGTTACAAGTTGAATAACACTGTCCTGGCTGACGACACTATTCAGCAGTCTATACAGTGTTGCAGACTGCGCTCCACATACTTAGCACGTACACTGTGAAACAAAAACAGCACACTTGACGTTTGATCATAACTTCGGCAAATGTAGGCGTAAGCAGAGGTTTATGGCCAAATATGTTTAGTCTGACAAGATATTATGTTAGCTGTTCGCTCAAGTTGAGAGTGTGTAACTTGTGGCAATTTAGACATTATTTGATTTTTTTTTCTTTTTATTTATTGTGTTTATTCTTTTTTGTTTGCTGCCAATTAACTTGGTGAATAAAGTTGACTAAATGTAGACCGATTTACAAAATTCTTTTACTTTCAGATTTCTGAGGAAATTTTGTACACGCATGATAAAGATTCTCTATCTCACCTTAACTATGTTTCTACACTACCTTGTGAAACTAGAAAATTACAATTGCTGCCGATTTTCATAGCGTATTGCATGTGAGACCTTAGAATTTATCTTGCAAGATATGAGGCCGCCTTAACAGCTCAGGTCTGAGTCCTGTGACTATAAAATCTGGAAAAACCTTTAGTCCGCAATCCTGCCACCCGTAGTTTTACTTCTTTATCTCGGACTGCCTTCACGGACTTATGCCCGGACCGTTTCTTCTTAGCTACTCGTTTTTTGTTTTTCAGTTTTCCTTATTTTTCGTTTCTGTGCAATGCGATAGACTAAGCTGGCCATCTCGTTAGCTTTTGAGCCATGTCGTATCGTATCGTAGAACCGTGCAGCAGTGCTTAGAAGAGGATCCGTAATGTCAGCGAACTGAAGCAGTGGATGATGGACATGTAACATTGGCTGCAGCAGACATTAATTGATGAAGCTCGCATCAGTAAATGGCGTAAATGTCTGCGAGCTTGTGTTTTTATGTGAGGACGTTTTAGCGCTTGCTTTGACTTTCGGACTATTTATCAGGTATAGGTGTACTGCCGTAGTATTAGATACAAACACCACTGTCACGTGACAGCGGAAAAGTCGCTTGTTTCACGGAGTTTGTCGTCAAATTATATTCCCAACGTTCTTGCGTTATCTGCATTCTGTACTTCGTATATTTCACCAAAATTAAGTATATCATCACTGTGGTATTTTTGCAGCGTTTGTCGTCTACATGTTGTTAAGTTTCGTTAAGTTCCAAGTAAAACCGAGTAATTTTGATGGTGTGAGTAAAAGTTCAGCCGTTATTTTAGATTTTTGAATTTTCTCAAGGTAGTGTAGCAACACAGTTAAGGTAAGGTAAAAGACCATGGAATACTTACATGGAGCGTTTCCTGATGAATCTGACAGTGAAAGAATTTCGTAAATCGGTCGACATTTGCCGAAGTTATGATCAAAAGTAAAGTGTGTTGGTTTTTTGACTCGCACTGTATAGTGAGTGACCCGTGACTCAAGTCGCATGTCGCGATGTGCCACGTCATTGCCTGTTATTTACGGCCAATACGCTTTGTAGTGGTTGGCTACACTGTCGGTTTAGCGGTCGTTGTAGCTTGTCGAACTGTAGGCTAAGCGTTTCAAGTTGAAGTTTGACTGATCTAAAAATTTTATATTAAATACACATTACAGTGTCTAGCCTATACACTCTACTCTCTAGGCCTATGGTAAATTTTATTAGATTTTTTTACTTTGGAACGTTTAAAAACTAAGTCATTAGTTGTAACTAGTAGGCATCAGGCCTAATTGTAAAGTGTGCATGCATAGGCCTAATGAATGGCGGCAGACTAAAAGCGACCGATAATGCGCCAAAGTGGTACAGCAACATACGGACATCAAAATGATGAAATCAATGATTACTTTTTAAATACAACATCTTGTATCAACATACTCTGATGTGCATGAAAGCGATTCACTGCGTTGGTTATATGTTTTAAACCGGAAACGAGAAATCAAATGCAAGACCTTAAATGATACACACAGAAACGCCGTCATTTTTAAAATAATTACTGGATAAATTTGTAATATATCTTCACACTATTCCTCCAAATTATGAATGCTGCGGTGATACTACACTGTTGTATGGAGTTATCGTTAGCATGTCGATTGTCGATCTTTCTAGCCTGTGTATTTATACTTTATAGGCCATAGAATATCGACATGAATTTCAATGTCCATTCCACAATTATATTATAATTATTACCGACCGCGTTAGCCGGGAAGGTATTAAAGTAAAGCAATCGGTAGCATATGTCTACCGGTCCGTTTGTTTCCCTTACGTGTAGTTCCATTTGCAAGACTACTCCGTTTCGTCAACGACAGGTACTGATGAGACACAGTTACACATCTACATAACTGTCACGTCTGTATAGGCTGTCCATATGTCCCGTCTGCTCCAAGAACCGGCTGTCCCGTCTGTATAGGCTGTCTCGTCTGTCCCGTCGCGTTTTAGACTGACCGCTTTATCTTTTGAACCGACCGACTGACCTTTTAACTTGAGTTTTTTTGTATGTGTGGGTCATGACCATAACTCACCTGGGATTGAAAGTCAGGGTCACAAGTGAAGGTCAAAGGACGTGGTAACGAGGTAACGCGGTCGGTCTGACGTCGATCCTTGATTCAGGACACTTTCTAGGTATAAATGTGGACTGTAAATTGAAATTTTGATAATCATTACATAGTAGTGCTGCTGTAAGTGCATAAACAGGCTTGTCTGATATCGTGCTGTTTCAGAAGTATAGAGAACCGTTAACTGTCGTTCGAGGCATTCACATGTGGCATACGTTCGATCTCTGCGACAAAACAGCTCTCCGTTTCCGTTTCAGTGTTACTGTTCATAAACGCCCTGTGTTGGCCCGGGCAATCCCTCACCTTCGCTTTCCCACCTACTCTTATCTTTTAATATCTTTTACTTTTCCCTTTTTCTTTTTCTTACTCGCTTCATCTATTTTTTTTCCATCCCTCTAATCCCACTTTATTTCCAGGCCGGATGTCGTAGGAGGCGACTAAACCTGGCTTTAGTTTTTATGTTAATTTTATGTTATAATGTATTGTTTAGTTTAGAATGTATGCTTGTTTTTGTAGAATTTGATTTAGTTTTGTCTTGCGGTGTGACTGCTGTCTCCCTGTTGTAGGCGCTTGCGTAATAATTTAAATGAGCCTCTCGATCCCTTTCCCTTTTGGGTGGCTGCTGAACAAAAAGGCGGCCCGGGTCGAGGTTAATATATCGCTGGCCTTCCTTCACTGAGTGGGGATAGTTCTCCAATCCAGACCTTTTTTCTCTGATATAGCCATATTTGTGCTGAAAAGGGACGTTAAACTCCAACTAACTAACTATCGTTCATAAATTTCTGCGATCGTTCGGTAAAGGCATTCTTTGTAGGCCTAGTAGACGACAGATACAAACCAAACTTGCATCGTGCCTGAAATATTTTTATCATACGATCACGAGACCACTGGTCGCTGTACTTAGACCGTCCATGAGAGTAAGGTTCAAGTATTCAATTGCCCTAATGTTTGCAAGCGGCTTTGTAACCCATACGTATTGACTGTATTAAGTAGACCACGAGACGTTAGTTACGGTAACGTTTTGGTCTATAGTAGTATCGATGTCCGACACACCAACGCAGTTACTCTACGTTAATTCTGGGCAATAGTGGGATGGATGACCGTTCGCGGGTATGCCATTTTGTCTTGGTATGAACTAGTCATCCAGGCTAACTCTACCTTCTACCCTCGGCGGGATTATCAGAAAGTTTGAGCTTGTGTTCGTGATAGACGTCTTCATCGCTTGCTGACAATTTATCAAGTAAGTGAACTGCAGCAGGTGTCAGTTATAAACACCAACTGTCGGCTTCTCAGAACGGTGAAGTGAAGTCGTTTGTTGCACGTTTGTTGCATAAACTTTACGGCATTTGTCATCAATTCTCTGCCATGCACCGGATCGTCGTCAACTGACGCCAAACTACAGGAGTTGGCCGACTACTTTGACCATGCACACTTGGGTGCGAGGAGAGTTTCCGTCTGAGTTGTGGACGCATTATGACCACAACGGTTGCTTGCGTGACACAGTGGTTAGAACGTTGGTCTTTGATCGGCGAACTTTCCTGTCCCATGGCCGCTCGACCTGCAGCTGACGGGTGACCACTTTTTAGCGAACGTGAACTCATGTTCACGTTCGGTATATGCTATCGCCGTTCCGTCTGTCGTCTGTCTGTGACGTTGGTGCACCCTACTCAGCCGGTTGAAATTTTAGGCAATTTTTCTTCGCTGTTTGGTTTGGTACCTTGGCCATCCATTGACATTCACGGAAAATTTTACCAAGATCGTCCCAGGGGAACCCCTCCGTCAGGGGGTTTAAACGCAAGGGGCAGCCAAATATAGAGATTTTTTACTTTTTGGAATGCTGTATCTCCGAAACGGTGCAAGATAGGAGGTAAGTTAGTATTAATCACTAATAGGAAGTCGTATATGAGCTTTCGATTGGTACAAAAATAGGTGATCTTGAATGACCTTGAACGGCGAAATGGCCTTTATTTTTATGTTATTTTGCCGAATTTGGTAGTTTCCGGGGCGAATTGCGTAAAAGTGGTTAATAAAGCCAAAACTATAGACAATAACACGATTACCATGTCTCGTAATAAACGTCCGCAGAGGGACCGCGCGAGGCTTACCGTATAAATTTCTAGCAAATTCATAAATTCAAGACTTAATGCGCAGTACTTGCCTAGCTATCGTCTTGATATAGGAACCTGTATATGAACTTTCGATTGGTACCAAAATCGGTGACCTTGAATTACCTTGAACGGCGAAATGGCCTTTATTTTTACGTTATTTTACCGAATTTGGTAGTTTTCGGGGCACATTGCGTAAAATTGGTTGACAAAGCCATAACTATGGACAATTTACGATTACTGTCTTTTGTCTAGTAGTAAACGTCTGCAGAGGGACCGCACGACGCCCACGGTATAAATATTCTATAACTGCTAGGTGGAAATAGATTCATAAATTCAAGAATTAATGCGCAGTACTTGCCTAGCTATCGACTTGATGGGAAGTCGTATATGAGCTTTCGATTCTTACCAAAATCAGTGACCTTGAATGGCGAAATGGCCCTTATTTTGTGTTACTTTACCAAATTTGGTAGTTTCCGGGGCGCATTGCATAAAAGTGATTGAGCAAGCCATAACTATGGACAATTTACGATTACTATATCTAGTAGTAAACGTCTGTAGAGGTACCGCGCGACGCCCACGGTATAAATATTCTATAACTGCAAGGTGGAAGTTCTGCAGCAGATTCATAAATTCAAGACGTAATGCGCAGTACTTGCCTAGCTATTGTCTAATTTGTTAAACGAAGTAGGTTTTCTTTTGTGGTATTTAGAAGTACATTACGTGTGCGATGTCGCCATAAATAAGTTCACGTTCGCTATCTCATCTCCTGATGAGTTTCACTTTCTTGTGTGGGTAAGCCGTCCGCTATAGGTAAGCCAACTAGGACAACTTAGCCTTTCATCCTTCCGAGGTCGATAAATTGAGTAGTAAGCTATATCAGACGTGTACCGCCTCGTTCAGCTGGTGCCATCTGGTGAATGCTTACGGAGTAAAGTCTGTATGGTCGTATGGGTGGCAGGTATAAACCATTGATGTAAAAAACGTTTTTTACGTTTCTTTTATTTTGGTCACGTTTTTTACGTTTTTTAACGTTTTTTGTTTTGTCGTTTTTTATTTAAAAAAAACGGCAAAGTAGGCGTGTAAGTAAGCGAAAGAACGGCAACGAAATAATACAGTTTAATAATATAGTACATTTTTCATTTTTCCCGTGAGTTACAGGAGTGTAGAATTCAGTGGGCTGCAAATACTGAAGTACTACATTCAACAGACATTTTTTTGGTTTTCTGAATGTTGACGAAAAAGAAAAAAGCTGCAAAATATTGTTGTGTAGTTCGATGCAGTTCTGTTAGGCCTTAGACATTGAGGGTTAAACACAGGCTAGTATAGGTAATGTTTTTTATTCAACGTTTACAAACGTCTTTTTATTTTTGTCACGTTATTTACGTTTCTAACGTTTTTAATTTTTATTTGAACGTTTTTTACATCTATGGTATAAACTGTGTGATCCCGTTAACACGTGCCATTCTGTAGCGCTTCGTGACTGTTTAGGCCGTAAGAACGCGATATATAAGTACCTCATACTTTACTCTGCTTTTACTTTAACGGATCATTTCGGCACTCCGCACCCGTCACTGCCAGTCTTTTTGCACTGTTTACAAAAATGGCAATTTGAGATACAGAGCCGCTGCATTCAGCTGGCAGCACCGCAGCAGAACTGCCACCCAAACAACAACTTTGGAACTACGAGGCTCTTTAGCATTTTTAGGTTTTAGACTTTTGTATTTACGTTTATAACACTGCTTTTTGAATTGTATCAAAAGTATACGGTCGTTATGGCACTTATAATAATGCTGGTAATCGCTAACGTATGATCATGGAATTTAAATTTGAAAGGCTGCATCCATCAGGGCAAGGCAACGCAACCATTACACAGACATCCGACAGTGAGCGTCCCTATCAACAGCCAATTAATCAATGCATTTAGTTTAAAACTCAAGAAAAAAGACCTTTGTCGCCAAAAGTGAGCAGTCGCCAAGTCAGAACTCACTCAGTTTACCGAATAAAGTTGTTTCTGTTTAATCACTGCACACATTCAAGTATAAAGTCTCTCGCATAAATTTGTAGTATATGCTATATTGTCTTGATGTGTTTTGTACTGATGATGTGTTTAGTTTTGTAGGATTGTAGAACTGTTTTAGTACTTTTATACTGTCTTCATTTTTGCATTGTTAGTGACCCACTGGCCCTTTTGCATTAATGAATTTGATTTGATTTACAAGCATTGCGATCGGTAGGTTTTGAGTCAGCTCTACTATGCGACAACATGCAGACGGTATAGACGTATCAAAAGGCCCCGCCCACAGGACGTCGTCACCGTCTACGCCACGCCACAGGCGCCGCTCCGCGTTTTAATACGCAACCGCCCACACCAACCCTATCGTCAATTAGCTTACCTACATCAAAGGTCAGGTATGAGTGACTCATTCTATGCACTTGCGAATTAAACATGTGGGTGACAGGTAAAACGGCGTGATTCCTCGTTCACACGTGTCATGACCGCAGCGCCTTAGAGATGAGTTATCATGCGTAAAGCGCTATACAAATCTAATGGTTTAGTTTACTTTTACATAATTGTACAGGAAAGGGTCGCTTAATGTGTGTCACTTGTTCATAGTGAAGATGTTTCGAGCACTGATGCTGATACTGGCGGCGAAAATCCTGGCGGATGTGGCGGCAGACAACGAGTTGGAAGGAGTTTTTGACGAGGCTACACAGCGGCAGCAGCAGAACCCGTCCAGGGAGGCTCTGCGACGCCTGTTTGACAAGTACGGTGGACGCGAGAGCGGCCAGATAACGTTCGAGGGTTTTGAACACCTGTTTGCGAGCATCGGTCTCGGTCATGTCGTCTTTCTCGACCACGACGTCTACGACCATCATGCAGATGACGGCCAGTTCCGCTCTCTGCACGACCACCACGACCACACAGACGTACCTCAGCAGTCCAACTACCGCGAACATCATCATCATCAGCAGCAGCATCAGCATCATGATCATCATCATCAAGGAAATCACTCACACGACCACCAACAACGACACAAACGTTTGACGGGTGATGCTAGTCTTCAACCGTCGACACCAGACGGCAGTGATATCTCTCAAGTCAGTATCGTCGATAATACTGACTTGTATACTTACGTCGCTTATTTGCACCGTTTTCAACTGTCTGTGAATTGTAGCGCGGCTTAGTGCAAGTCTTCTTTATGACGCGATAAATTTAATATATCGCATGGCAGTGATGAAGCCGACGTTATTATTCGGCTCGAAGGCATGCAGGCTTCAGCAGAATATTGGATTCACTCTACGGCGCGTTTTGGTGGGTTTCACGCGTTCGGGTGTAACTCCGTAGAAGGTCAACCGATTTGGATGAAATGTGGAGCACTGAGTACATTGTCGGGGGCAGGCCCTCGCAGATTTTGGGCGCGATCCACGCAGTGGCGACGACTGGAGAGCCATACGAATTTTTAGTCAGGTAAGCAACGCGCGATTTCACAGATTTCCCTTCAACCAAATTTCACGAAATTTGAATACAACACGTCGATCAGTGTAGCGATAAAAACTTTCGGAACAGAATTTTGAAAATTTTACCGTAAGGGGTCGTTTTTCCAACAAACGCAAAAATTTCTCAAATATTTTTAACATCTTGCGACCATAACGTCGCAATGATTACAGATTGCTGGAAATTCACTACCAAAATAACCCTCTACGGGATCCCTAGTTTCCATTTTGGCGAACGTAAACTCACGTTCACGTTCACTATATGCTATCGATCGCCCGTCCGTCTATCTATCTGTCTGTCGTCCATAGTCTGTAACGTTGGTGCGCCCTGCTCAGCCGGTTGAAATTTTCGGCAATTTTTCTTCGCCGTTTCGTACCTTGGCCATCCGTTGACATTCACTGAAAATTTTTACGAGATCGTCCCAGGGGAACCCCTCCATTGGGGGATGGTTAAACGCAAGAGGGGTAGCCAACTTGCCAAGTATAGCAATTTTTAGCTTTCGGAGGCCATATCTCAGAAACGGTGCAAGATAGGAGGTAAGTTAGTATTAATCACTAATAGGAAGTCGTATATTGGCTGTTGATTGTTGCCAATATCAGTGACCTTGAATGACCTTGAACGGCGAAATGGCCCTTATTTTGCGTTATTTTGCCGAATTGGTAGTTTCCGGGGCGTATTGCGTAAAATTAGTTGACAAAGCCATAACTATGGACAATTTACGATTACTATGTCTAGTTGTAAACGTCTGCAGAGGGACCGCGCGACGCCCATGGTAAATATATTCTATAACTGCAAGGTGGAAATTCTGTAGCAGATTCATAAATTGAAGACTTAATGCGCAGTACTTGCCTAGATATCGTCTTGATAGAAAGTCGTATATGAGCTTTCGATTGGTAGCAAAATCGGTGACCTGGAATTACTTGAATGGCGAAATGGCTCTTATTTTGCGTTATTTTACCGAATTTGTTACTTTCCGGGGCGCATTGCGTAAAAGTGGTTGACAAAGCCATAACTATGGACAATTTACGATTACTATGTCTAGTAGTAAACGTCTGCAGAGGGACCGCGCGACGCCCACGGTATAAATTCCTAGCAGGTTCATAAATGCAAGACTTAATGCACAGTAGTTGCCTAGCTATCGTCATGATATAAGAAGCCGTATATGAGCTTGCTTTCGATTGGTACAAAAACGGTGACCTTGAATGACCTTGAACGGCGAAATGGCCCTTATTTTGCCTTGGTAGTTTCCAGGTCGTATTGCGTAAAATTGGTTGACAAAGCCATAACCTTGGAAAATTCACGATTACTATGTCTAGTAGTAAACGTCTGCAGAGGAACCACGCGACGCCCACGGTATAGTAAGGCTATTCTATAACTGCAAGGTGGAAATTCTGTAGCAGATTCATAAATTTAAGACTTAATGTGCAGTACTTTCTTAGCTGTCGTTTAATTTTTAAAACAAACTAGGTTCTCTTTTTTGGTATTTTGAAGTACGTGTGCGATATCGTCGTAAAAAACTTCACGTTCGTTATCTCATCTCCTGATGATTTCTTGTTGATATTTCGAAGGCTATATGTCGCAAATGGTGCAAGATAGCAGGTAAGTTAGTATTAATCACTGATAGGAAGTCTTTATGAGCTTTCGATTGGTACCAAAATCGGTGACCTCGAATGACCCTACGTGGCGAAATGGCCCTTATTTTGCCTTATTTTACCGAATTTGGTAGTTTCCGGGGCGCATTGCGTAAAAGTGGTTGACAAAGCCATAACTATGGACAATTTACGATTACTATGTCTAGTAGTAAACGTCTGCAGAGGGACCGCGCGACGCCCACGGTATAAATTCCTAGCAGATTCATAAATGCAAGACTTAATGCGCAGTAGTTGCCTAGCTATCGGCATGACATAAGAAGCCGTATATGAGCTTGCTTTCGATTGGTACAAAACCGGTGACCTTGAATGACCTTGAACGGCGAAATGGCCCTTATTTTGCCTTGGTTGTTTCCGGGTTGTATTGCGTAAAATTGGTTGACAAAGCCATAACTATGGACAATTCACGATTACTATGTCTAGTAGTAAACGTCTGCAGAGGGACCGCGCGACGCCCACGGTAAAAATATTCTAAATATTCTATAACTGCAAGGTAGAAGTTCTGTAGCAGATTCATAAATTCAAGACTTAATGTGCAGTACTTGCTTAGCTATCGTCTAATTTGTTGACCTAATTAGGGTCTCTTTTTTGGTATTTTGAAGTACGTGTGCCATATCGTCGTAAAAAGCTCACGTTCACTATCTCATCTCCTGATGAACTCTTGTTACTGTTGGAATCAATTCCATCTCATTCCTTTGTCCAGTACAGTCCGTACACGGAACATAATCTCAAATTTTTCGGACACGTCGGATGCGGGTTGACAACACGGCAGATAACGCTGACATCACTCAGTCGCATGAAGAGAATCACCGTCGACTATTTAGTCAGTGACACTAGGCCTCGTCGAATGCAGTAAGTAAACAGCTTGTGCACAGATAGGCGAGCGCTTCGAGCCGAATACTGTGTTGTGGGCATTCCACACAATACAGTCATCTAGTTCTCTCTGGAATGTCTGCGCATCGCATTTTGCGGCATTTCTGTTCACAAAAGTAAATTTAAAAATAAGCTCGTTTAAGAATCAGTGGTCAGTTACCTGCTGCCGTTATAAATGGCGGAGCCGATAGCGTTTAAAAATAGCCGTTATAAATTATATTTGTTTACTTATTTACTTTGCTAGCGAGCGTTGCTGTAAGCAAACACCGTGCGAATGAACCTGAGATTCATTCAAGGTCATCGAATTGTCGCTATTCGATAGGCCATAAAAGCCCATAAT
>Ga0209780_1003259_pt1 | contig 12010 bp, 7 predicted proteins | sample WorMetexBAHAMAS2_FD_187384 | JGI IMG/M metagenome (GOLD analysis project Ga0209780, IMG submission 187384) | Marine gutless worms symbiont microbial communities from Max Planck institute for Marine Microbiology, Germany - Inanidrilus exumae... | ecosystem: Host-associated > Annelida > Digestive... | reverse complement strand
ATTATTGCGGGCAGAGGTCCAGCCTACTCTGGACCTCAGAGCTGAGACCTCGTAGTGGTCCAGTGCTCTAGCCGAGGGAGAGGACGGGAATTGGTAGGCGTGTGCTAATGTGTGTGTGTGTGTGTGTGTGTGACGTTTGTAAGGTGAAGCAGGGATATGTAGAAAGTGAGCAGCTTGTCAGCTGTTTTATAGACGTGGCCTACCATCTGGTTTAGCCCTGACTGGTGCTGTGTGCTGCCCCAGCCAGTAGCCAACCACAACATTCAGCCATGCTGGCACGGCTAACAACATTGACACTGCTACTCAAGGTGTCAGCAATGGTCATAGATTAGAAAGGACATCGTCGAACCCTCTTATTCCTGCCCGGGATTATCTGCCTGTTCATCACGTGTGCAGAAATTATTTGAAATAAATTAACCACGTACAGGAGTGATGGTCAACTCTTCGCAACGGACGGACTATGCCAACTTCAAAGTCACGTGACACAAACACTAGGCCAAATATCAAAAATTTGGCATGATGAAATTTAGATATTGTGCCCTAGTTTAAGAATCAGTGGTCATTTGCCAGATCCCATTGTAAATGGTGGAGGAGATAGCTTTTGAAAATGACCGGATTTCCAACTTTGAAGGGCTCGTGACCTTGACCTTGACCTTGGATCGGCTCATACTGCATACCGTCGTGCATCACTCATCGACCTCTACCTACATGAAATTGAAGAAACTTTTTGTGGACATACGCGGACATGTTGACATACGTACGCACGCACGGACGGACATTTGAGACCGGCTTTATTAGGTCGACTCTGTTGAAGAGTCGACCTAATAATTCTTTGGCGAAAGGCGGATGCGCGTGGATTGAGCTTTAAACACGGCACCTGAGGTGCGTCATGCTCCACTGCACATGGCGCCCAAGTGTGTTGACCACTGAGCTACATGGGCAGGCCTTCTATGTCACTCAAAGTGACTAGAATTTAATCTAAATCAGCTACCTCAATGAGATGCAAGCAACTGTGCATCATATATCACAATGTCAGTCAAATTCAATAAATTCAGTTAAATAAACTTTGCAAAAAATAATAGCATGCTAATTTAACTACACAATAATATGCTAAAATTAAATCAGCACTCATACACATCTGCAGAATGTTTGATATAAACAATTTATAGACGAAATGTAAAGACAAAGCTAAGGTATAGCTTTGAAACAGTACACATAAGTTTCACTAAAGACCAAAGTGCACAAACCTCTGACAGGTAACAAAGTAACAGAGATGTAACGCTGCTGAACAGCTGTAAGATCGGCTCAACAATTTCATTATAGTTATGGTACACATCTGCAAACAATCACACTCATGCATTGTTGCATACCTTTATCATTATAATTGCACACACATTAAATAAGATGCTGATACACAAAAAACATGCAATTTTATGTGCGATTAACAAGTTTAATCATCAGAGAACACAGAGAACATTCAGAAGCGTGCTATCCGCGTGGTTTACTCTGACACTGACAGTGACTACGAAATTGCATTAATTGTAGCCAGACTAGAATCACTAAAGGATAGACGTGACATGCTAATGGCGAGATTCTTTAAGAGGCAGGTCCTATCTAGTAATGCCCTACTTCACTACCTGTTACCTGAACAACGTATCAATGACACTGTCCGCAGCCTGAGAAATTCCCAACCTTTTCCCTCAATCAGAGCCCGCACAAATAAGCTCCATAAATCTTTCTTGCCCTACTGTTTGAAAAACTTCACATAATCATTGTATATTCTGAGTGACAGGTGTATTGTGATTCTGTATTGTATGCTCTTGTTTTAATGTTTTAATGTTTTAACGTCTCATGTACAATCCAGCACTGAGCTGCTATACCCAATAAACCATAACTGTATTGTTGTATTTGGCAGCTCTGTTAATAAATACTAGCAGCTTCCACACCGCAACAAAACCAGATACCATTATCAGCAGTCAGATGGATGTGTGATGCAAAAACCAAAACAGCCTGCCATTTACCGAGCAGTGTAACGGCATCAGCGGCAGCAGGACACAGCAGATTAAACAGCAGTGAAGCACTGTCGACTCTTGCAGCCTCGGCCATGCCGCACAAACTGTCCAGCACTAATAACACAGACTGTTTCAACGAATCTTTGCTATGAACGGCTCGCAAATCTTGTCGGCCAACAATAGTCCTCAGTTTACTCTGCATTGGATGCATAACCTGCAAAGCACAGACTTGGGGCCTGTTGCACCAACGACACTTAACTAATGGCCAATTAATTTCAAGTAACGAGTAAATCTCCACTAAGTCAAAGTCATTGCATGACCATAAATTAAGTGCTGCTTAATAAAGTGAAGAGTTAAGCAGAGATTAATGTCACAGCAAGCTTCTATTGGCTGCATGAAGGTCAATAAATATTCATAGACCTCCATCATTTGTGCTGCAAGTCATGTGATATCATGTTTACTACCCTATCGCCGCCTATAGCCAGCAGCGCAGGCCAGTAGGCTCACAGGCATGAATGAATGTCTGCTGAATGGCATATATCATCATGTTTGTAAACACACTGTATTGTAGTTGTTCTTACTACATTAGTGCTATGGTAATATACACGTTTACTGCTTTATTGAAGATTAGCGATATGATAAGTAGGACTTGAACCAGCTGAGAACAAAGCCGTATACCGAACCAAAACGAGAGGCAAGTAGTTAAGATGTTTTGATCGATGGTGTCAAAGGCAGCAGAGAGATCAAGAAGGCAAAGGCATGATACTTTTTGTGATCCTATTGCATTAATGAAATGGTCGTGAATGTACAGCAGAGCAGTTTCGGTGGAATGATGTTTACAGTAGGCAGACTGGTGAGGATTAAGCAGTTTGTTGGAAGTGAGATGATCAATGAGGCGGGATTTAACAATGACATAATGCCTTGCCGCCACTGTCGGGTGACGAAAGCATAAGAATCGTTTGTTTTTTTGGATATTTAAGTAGGGCTTAGCAGTTAAGTAGCACTCATGCTATACATTTTAAGCTAACGAGCACTGAAGTGGAGATTTAAGCAGCATTTAATTTAAGTATGTGACAATATCATCTACAAAACACATTAATCATAAATAATTCTTTAAAACCACGATTATAAAGTTAATCCTCAGAAAATATCTCGACGATAAACATCACCACATAACCAATGGTAAGACAATGTTTTGATTTAAGACATTTTGCTTGTCAGTGACTGTGACTGTGAACACTTGGAAATATGCATCACATTCTCAGCCATATGCCACAACTTCAAGAAGCTTTTACCTGCATGACGCTAGTGTAATATTAGTAAAGTAAAGTAAAGTAAACGTCGATTTGTATAGCACATCGTCGTAACCACCTCTAATGCGCTCAGGAATGGTACCTCAGGAATGGTACGTGTTAGAAGGATCAAACAGTTTTACCTGCCAACCACATGTTTATCCACGAATGGAATGAACCATCCTGCCTTTACTCCATAAGCATTCACCAGACGGCACCACTCAAGCGAGGTAATGCACATCTGATTACAGCTTACTACTCATTTGTCAACCCCAAAAGAATGAAAGGCTGAGTTGGCCTAGTTAGCTGACCTTGTAGCAGACAGTTTATGTGCCACACAACCTATTAGCTATGGTCATGTGCCTGTCTGTTCATCTCTCTGTCACAGCCGGTACTACATCGAAATGACTGAATGGATCGACCTCGTTTTTGACAGAAAGGCTACATTCAGCTCGTCCTACATTGTGTTAGAAGGGAATTCAGGTATCTCCAAAAGTTAGGATACTTCCCGCTGGAACTATGTCCCAAACTCTGGACTCGGAAAAATTTCGCAACTGCACGTTGACCAATGCAAGTGTCGTCAACTTGAAGTTTGTTCGTTTGAACAGAGCATTTTGTTTTAATCTCCGTTACTGTTCAACCGTGTTCTGGTTACTACAAATAAAGTGGAAAACCACAACAAAACTCGTTTAACTGCTTTTTTCTAGGACACCTGGGTAAGCCGGCACCAGAAAGACACAAAACCTTTTTGGAGTTTAATGAAGCAAGAGATGATGGGGTGGCAGTGGCATCAGTTGGACCATATGCAACCACACCAGCACCTCGTCATTCACTGTTTTACAAGCCAGATTCTCTTCCTGACGCCCAACCAACAAACAAGTGAAGGCAAAATTATTACAAATAAAGTCAATGACTAAGAAAAATACTGTCTCTAAATCAGCAATGTACTAGTAATAGGTAACTAAGAATCTACAGCACATGACTAAATTCCTCTTTATGATACTTCAGCACAAGAGCAATTCATTTAAACAAGTGTGATGTTAATTTTATACGCAAACCAACACACCTCACCATGAATGGAAAGAATCATATCCATCGATGATTACTACTGACACAAAACAAATAAATCACTTCATTTGCAACAGAAATCAATATCAAAACACGCCAAGTTACCAGCTGAATGTAAGCGTCTTTTTGACCATTGTCGAACTTGGCAATGAGAGGAAGAGTGAGGCAGCGACCGAGCTGTCGTCTAGAACATGGCGGCAGCCTGGTGAACAGCGCGTCGTCAGTGGCACACGACCGCACCAGGTCCCACAAAACCTCACATCGCACAACTGTGTTGCACCTAGGCACAAACACAGCCAAACTGTTATCTCAGCTGACTGACAAAACATCGCCAGGCATCAAACATATGCATGCACAGAACGCGTGTGCGACTGCACATTAATGCGACAATAATAACAACTATACCAGACACCTGGCAAACTTGAATTCAGTTCCCGCTCTCATCCACACAAGTTGTTGTAGACACAGCATGGGCATCTGCCAAAATTAATTTGGTGCACAAGAAAAGTCCATTTCATACACGGGCACTGAACAGAAAGTGCAGAGGTTTTCCATTACGATGCAACTGCTGTATAGTAGTAATAATTAACCCAACAGCCACTGAGATAATGATCAGCAGACACGTTTTTGCACTGGCAGCATGGTACTGATGTTGAAGAGTCTAGACAGCGATGTCTCTTCCACGAGGAGGCCGGTTGCAGATGCAGAAAGGTCACAGGTTAGGGTCAGTGCTTCATGTTACCTTCAGTGCTTTGACATTGGTGGCTGGTTAGCAGGAAGAACATGCGGCACATGAAAACCCGTTCCACTAATCCCCAGAGGTTCCCTTCCAGAACAGGTGGAGCAGGAGGACCTGATGAAAGAACTGGCTGATTCAGGTACACCTGGAAAAATGACCATTAAATGGTGGTCGTGTTGGTGGTAGTGGTGGTCGTCGTCGTCGTTGTAGTTTTTTCAATGGCAGCAGCTAATAATCAGCCAGCTAACTGCACACGTTCGTTCGTTCTTTGTGGGCAGGTGTCCAGCGTACTCTGGTACCCAGCGCTGAGACCTTTTGAACCGGTCCAATGCGCCAGCCCAGGGAGAGGAGGGAAGTTGATAGGTGTGGGTGGTGTGAGCGCTATGTAGGGTGAAGGAGGGAAAGTAGGCTTGAGCAGCTTGTCTGGTATTTCTAAACGCGCCCCTCTAGGCGTGGCCTACTGTCTGTCTAAGCCCGGCCGGACTGGCACTTGTTCAGTGACAGCCCTGACCGGTCCACGGTTCAGCACCTGGCCCAGACTGGCACTTATTCAGTGCCAGCCCCACTGGTCTGCCGTTCAGTGCCCAGCCACCTGATTGACACTTTTGCAGCGTCGGCCAGGAGACTTAGTGACGTCTATCTGCTTCGGCTCTCACGTCAGCGCGGCTGATACCTTGACGCTGCTAATCAAGGCATCAGCAACGGTCACAGATTATAGAGGACACCGTCGAACCCTCTTACCTGCCCGGGATTAACTCTGTGTTCATCATGGCATAGGAATTAATAGAAATAATTCTTTGGTAGGCGGACGCGCCCGGGGTGAGTCGAACCCCGGCCACTGAGCGCGTCATGCTCTATTGCACATGGCGGCCAAGTGCGTTAACCATTCGGCCATAAAGGCAGGTCGCTAACTGCACACACTGAGATTAAAAGATGTGACTGCAAATATAGCTCAGTATAATAATGACGTGTACCGTTCCTTTGTGTCGACAAGCCCGGCAAAGAGTCGCATCACATCACCAACGAGCGCCGACTCACCGCTGCGAGTCTTCATGCACAGTATGATATAGTTGAGCAGGTACGTAACTGTCCAGCAGACGTCAACATCCGAGCCACGTGACAGTGTGATGCCAAGCTCACCTGACAACTGTTCGTAGCACGAGAGATCAGGAAACAGATAAGAGCAAGCCCAGTGGCAAAGTGCACGAGCTAACGACCTGCTCACCTGAGGGCTCAGGTAATCTCCAAGTCCAGCAACAATTGCTGCCATTTCTGCTGAGCATAGGTGAAACACGGCAGCCACCATGCCGACTACAGGCTCCAGAGCATCAACATTATCAACCACTGTACTTCGAAGTAACGTCGTAATTTTGCCTGTGAGTGCTGATGGTGAACATCTTGCCACAGATGACGGCATGGTCAATGTTTCTCCATTACAGGAACCATCTGCCAATGTGTCAGCTACGAGCAAAACAGACGAACAGACAAAATAAACTGTTTGGATCTCTTCGTGTGATACAAAGCCATTTAGTTTAAAAAATAGGTAAAAATCTTAATGACCCACGTCTGTAAAATTCTCTGGCATGTACTGTTTTGTCTTCTAATCATTGACAAAATCCAGTAGATTGGTTGGTTAGAGTTGATCGGTGCTTTCAACACAATGTAAATCATATCGCACCTTTAAGGTAGAATTATATTATAAATATTATCATTTAATGAGCATTAATTCTTGAGGAAAGATAATTGAAAAAAATATAGCAATAAAAGAAGATTTAGATTAAATAAGCGAATTGAAATTAGGTAGATCATTTAAAAAGTATAACTTACAGTTTGTACATTTTGGAGGATCTGTGTGTTCAATAAGATAAGAATGTGTAAAACGAGTATGTCCAATGCGTAATGGTTGTATATGATTTGATCTTTTTGTTGAGATAAACTACATAGAGTGGAGTAAGAAGGTATAGTTGGGTAAATTTGGTAGAGTTTATTTTGTGTTTGTGAGTTCCAAGTTTGCTGCCACTTGTCATAAATATATTTGTTGATAATAGGTTTGAGATCTGTATATGGAAATAGGAAAAATCCAGTAAAACCCAGCAAGCAAAGGAACCAAAACTGACACCTGTGTAAAAATATTACGACAATGACCTAACTGACAAGTAACGACTAAGCAGTTGCTAGGTATCATTTCTTAGTAGGTTAATGCACTTTTAATCTCTAGCGATGGTTACAATTTATTCATTTCATTTCATTTCATTAATTCACATTCAATAGCAGGCTCAAAGCCCATGCAGTAGATTACAATGGAAAAAACACATTAAAAGTAAAAATTAAAAATTAAAACAGAATGTTGCGCCACCGTCTAAAAACAGGTGATCTAGCAAGTAGGTCAGAACGTAATGCAGCACTAATAAGAACATTGTCCGAAGCATTCAGGGATCGCCACAAAGAATACACCAATTTAAGACTATTGGCAGCAAACGAAGACATATTGTTGGCCACAAAAAGTTGTGACGCGCTGCACCATCAAAGTTCATGCAACAGGTGTCTAAAGGCATCATTATATGCAACATTCAGTTTACGACATGAGGTAACAGGTGCTCATTGCTAAAATCTGTAGCTTACACATCTTTGCATCCAATAAATATCAAATACTCATACAGTCAAAGAAGTATGCAGAAGCAAAAAACCTTAAAACTCCATCAAGTTGGGTTGCTACTGCTTAACTGATAACCATTACGTGACTCATACGTTATTCACACAGTTATTCCATCAGAGATCATAACAAAGAGAAGTCAGACCAGTGATAAGAAGCAGCCAATGCAGGTCTTCATTCACGGCATCCAGCATTCTCTGATCATTGGCGCTCAGTATCTGACCACGTTGTAAAACGGCCAACATTGTCTTAAGACGACTTACCCGCTCTTCAAGTAACCTATACACATACCACAGTATTGATTTAATTCAGGGTGTAATCGATTATAGAATCTGGATTCGGATTCACACTGAATCTCGTTTCAGATTCAGTAAAAAGTGCATTCGAATAACGAATCCGAATCCGCATTCAGATTCGGTGAAACCTGCTTGCAGTTGCAAATCCATTAGCATAAAATGTTTAATAATTGAAAAGGGAAGTTGAAGTGTAAAATGGAGTCATAGACACGTCATAAAATTATCTAAGAAACACACTAATCACAATATATACTGGCAAACAACAGCGACTTGACTCTACAGACAAAAATAATTCCCAAAACAACATCAACAATAACATAAACAAACATCAGTGACGTCACTTAGACATGCCCACTGATCTAAAGTCATTCGATTTGCCAAGTGAATCTGAAATGAGATTCAGTGTGAATCCGAATCCGGATTTTATAATCGAATACACCCTTACTCACTCACACGTCACAGCTGAAAGTCGGTTTCTGCCGCAAAGTTATTAATTTTAGTGACTTCTCAGCAGCTACATGCATCAAAAACAATTGCAGAGCACTCAGTAGTGTGCACACCTCTACCACACCATGTCTACTCTGCTGACACCCGCCAAAATTTAATACGTTCTTCTCTTGTCCACAGAAAACCACCGTTCACAAAGACAGACAGACAGACAAACGGTGGTAAAAACAAAACCTGCCACCACCAGTGGCAGAGGGAACTACATAAACAAATGAAGGTAGCTCGTAAATATCTGTGAAGCAGGTACAATGCGCAAAAATACAGTCAACAATGGATAGTGAATGCAGTTGCTCATCACTGCTACAAGCTGACTGAATTAAGGTTTTACGTCTCTCACACACAGGTTTTTGGAGACATTTTCCCCAGCCAATCACTTGGCCTGTTACCCACAAAACTAAACCAAATACAACATAAATTAGCCCCGTACGGGACTGACGGTCGACTCTTCGCAACTGACGTTTCTGCCAAGTCACGTGACACAAAAACTAGGACAAATACCAAAAATCCAGCCCAATCAAATTTAGTATTGTGCCCTAGTTTAAGTATCCGTGGTCAGTTGCCAGCTCCCATTGTAAATGGTGAAGGAGACAGCTTTTGAAAATGGCCGGATTTCCAACTTTGAAGGGCTCATGGCCTTGACCTTGACCATGGATCGGGTCATACTACATACCGTCGTGCATCACTCATCGACCTCTACCTACATACCATATTTTGTTGAAATCGAAGGAACGTTTTGTGGACGGATGGAAGCACGGACGAAAATTTGAGACCGGCATGGAAATGGATCAAGCTTATTTTTACAACCCCAGGGTTTGCATAGGACAACTACTTCAAAACCACAGTGAAGAACATGACCAGGCAGCATAACAAAACACAATATAGGTATATTTTGCACACCTGGTAAGCAATGGCAGGCTGTAATCAGGCACAAGCCGAGCCAGTGAACTGACTGCGAGCAGCTGGTATGAGAATTTGTCCTGATCATCATCATCTTCCATCTCACCATATTCACATTCACGATCATTAGCAACCTGAAACCACCCGATACTAAGAATCTACCGAAGTTGGACTCCAAATCAAGCATCGTGAGTATGATGTTTTCCACACATTATAGTTCGTTGACTAAGTTCATATTTTGCAAATTCATGACACTACAAACAAGAGTTCAGCAACCGCTGAAATAACCGACTCGAGAACAGAGAGAAGCAAAAATATTTTATGAATGTATGCTTTCAATTGTTGATTTGATGGATGCAGATTTTTAACAAATCTAGGCTATCACTATGGGGAAGTCTTTCCATGGGCGGATCAGGACCCCATCACCAAATCTAATACAAAGGTAATACAAGGTGAAGGTCAAATTCTATATAGCGTTGCCTACATGATAATCAGACCGCACACTTTACAATCTCGGAAGTTGTGGCTGATCGGTAAGAGCTAATGGTGCTGCAGTACAGTACACGGCCATCCATTGCCCACGCTAATTGGACCCACGGTGCAGCTAGCAAACACACCACCACCCCAACGAACCACACCAGGCCTGTAAGCATTCACCAGATGGAGCCACCCTGACTGAAGTAGCAAACATATGATTGCAGCTTACTACTCATTTATCGACCCCGAAAAGATGAAAGGCTGAGTTGGTCTGATAGTGGACAGTTTACCCACAAAAATGGTCACCCATTGGCTGCAGGTCAAGTGCAAGACGGAAAGTTTGCCGGCCAAAGACCAAAGTAGGTTCCTCTGTGGTAGCACCTCACATCACTAATTCTTGCGCCTTTAGGATTACAACAGAGAACAGCTAACAATACCACGTATTAAAAGTAAACAGTGTATAGCAGTTTAGCATCAACTTAGCTCTTCACCGCTATGGGAAACTCACATGCCATATGGGATCACACAGTGTTACTTGCCACCCGACAGAGGTGAGAATCCCGCCATTAGCTACAGCCGAAGCAGGTACTCGATTTAGCAAACCCGCAGGGATGCAAGGCTGAGTTGACCTATGTTATGTGAAAGCCGACCGGCCGGGAATTGAACCCGCGACCTGTAAGTCGCAAGTCCAACACCCTACTGTACACATATAAATAAATATCACAAATCACAGTCACATCAATTCACAGTGAAATGAGCGATTGAAATATTTACCACACTTCTGCTTCCATCCGGCTGTGCAAGATGACAATGAACGAACGCAGTGAGTATGTCGACTGCATGAGAAGGCAGGGTGCTGGCGGGAAAGTCACTCACGTGTTCCATTAATTTCATCAACGACTCGAGAACTCTGTCAAATGCCTCAAAATACACCGATTCATCAGAGTGTTCCTGCACACATACAACATCGCATGATTACATTTCACAAAGTTCACAATTCAATGTACATATGAATCAATAAATGAATCAACGAATCAATCAATCAATGAATCACTCAGTCAAATCAATCAAAAATCAATGAATCAGTCAGTCAATTCGTCAAATATTCAATCAAAAGGTCTTATACTATGCTGCCTCAACAAGTTCTCCTCAGAGGCGCCTGCTACAATACACATGCTCATAAAGCAATGTCTTAACGCCAACCTTTAACTTCTACTAATATAGTGATTACTTTCTTGCTGTATGTATCACATTATTTACTCCGTGTACAGTCAGCTGCTTAATTTATTGTTGTTAGCAGATCTGCTTACGTGGACATCAGAGTGCAAAGCAGTGCCTGCAATTGCCTGAACATTTCAAGTCTTGATAAGATTTCTAATTTTTATTAGCTGAAGTCAATTAATGAACTCTTTCTTTGTCAAATGAACTGAAACGGTCATGAAAGTCATCAGAAGCAAACTTCAGAACAGTATATCATATAATATAAACATAATTTAACATAGGAAACTGAAAGTAGCCTCAAAACAGACTCTAGATACCAAAAGCACTGTAGAACCATACAAGTAAAAGTTTAGCGACTTGCAAAATGCAAAATCAGCATAAAAGTGAAGAACATCACAACTGCAGCAGCATACACTTTCATCAGCTGAAGCTCGGCAGAATTCACACGTCAACCGTGACAGATATGAGAAAAACTCAGTCACAACATCAGCTGGAAGCTGAGTTATCACATTCATTGGACAGTAATTAACAATGCTGTAGATGACATTAGCGACATCGAGTGCTTCGGAAGGTCTAACGGCTTCACTGCAAAATCAATCAAAATACAGTGAAATAGCAAACAAAATACAACTCCTGCACCAACATAGCCACAACATTACACTATCATCTTCACTATCACAGGCTGCGCGGTAGAGGCAGCCCTGTGTTAACGGCCACTGGCTTAGTCAATGGAAAATGACAATTTTCGACCCCCCACAGAATCGACACCCTTCAACCGATCACCAAAAAATTTGTCACAGGTGATTACGTCGGCGACCCCTACGGCTGTGACAAATTAGGTGCATATC
>Ga0209780_1003258_pt1 | contig 12011 bp, 10 predicted proteins | sample WorMetexBAHAMAS2_FD_187384 | JGI IMG/M metagenome (GOLD analysis project Ga0209780, IMG submission 187384) | Marine gutless worms symbiont microbial communities from Max Planck institute for Marine Microbiology, Germany - Inanidrilus exumae... | ecosystem: Host-associated > Annelida > Digestive... | reverse complement strand
GTCACGGAGGCGCTAATGGTCACAGATGGATAACCCCTGTTCTGCAATAGACAGCATTTGAGCTGTGATGATTGTCTGGAAGTTAGGAGTAGTTCTTAAATTAGCATGTTGGTTTAGTTTTAAGATTGGGTTTTTAATTTTTTTTTTGTTTAGGTATAGCATTTTGTGCATTTTTTGTGTTAGCTAAGATTTTTATTCCTATGTTAATTGCTTTTGTTGCATTGTGTTTAGTTTCTTCAGTACCAAGCTAAGAGATTGGCTGGGAAGAATGTTTCTGGAATGACCTGTTTTGTGTTTTGTGGGACATACGTACCTAACCTCAGTCAGTCAGTCACAGATTTATAGCATATTTGGTCCAGACCATTTGTTTGTTCTTTGCCTTGGATAATAAATCGAAAATGAAAAGGTTGGCATGATCAATTGCTGATGTGGATTTGCATTTGAGTAGAGTTCATTGTCGTACATAGTATATTGCTTGAAGTAGGGAGAGCTGGCCTTGGTCGAATAGTCGACACTATCTGCATCATTTTTGTGACCCCAAAAATTTGTTTATTTATGCTTTACTGCCAGTGGCAGTTTTCTACTTCCTTGTTTTTTTATCTGTCCACTTTTATCATTGATGTTATCAGCTGTTCACTGTTTGCTCGAGCACTTATCGATTAACAGATTTGTATTTTATGAGAATGTATATTTGTTAGATGATGTCCGGCTATCACGGGATGTGCTTGGATGCTAATAGCTTGTATGTAATCGTAGCTTTTTTCTATGCCAATAATAAATATTTATTGTACAAATAGGAGTAATTGAAGTCACTTTCCATGAAGACAGTGATGGTTTTATGTCACTGGTTGGTTGTCCATTGACACGCCCACGTACCAACTCACTTGTTTCATCAGTGATACGTGAGGATCTGTCATCAACATGTGTCACTTCCACAGCCACAGTTTCATCAGAATTGCCAACAGCAGAAAAGACGACAGAGCAGATTTCGCATGGAAATGACTGCTGTGAAGCAGCTGCCGGACCCGGTCACAGGTCAGCTGAAAGTTGAAACACATGTAACTTTGCACGATTGTATTACTTTACAATGTCAGTGTCACCTTTAGTGTTAATTGTGAATTTATATACCATTTAGAAGCAAGCCTCTGATATGCTGTCTATTCTAGTACATTGAGAAAAGTACAGTTTGAAGTCACATGGGAAGCTGTCAAAGGATCACAAGGAGTGACTTGTAGCAAGTTCCATGGCATCAGGCTGGCCAAAGATATGATTGGGACTCAAAATTTAAAAAGTGGGTTAAATGACAGTAACAATGCCCATCCCAAGGCTAAAAAATTTGATACAGCCTACATGTACATCAGATTTGACGACTCTAGCTTCAGCCCTTCCAAAGTTACGATTGCAGCCTTCAAAATTTAAAATGGGTTATGTGATCATAAAAAAATCGAGGGGCATCTGGCTGGAAGTTAAAAGTTTTCACAACACTACCTTACAGCCTAAAACTGTCACGGAGGCGCTAATGGTCACAGATGGATAACCCCTGTTCTGCAATAGACAGCATTTGAGCTGTGATGATTGTCTGGAAGTTAGGAGTAGTTCTTAAATTAGCATGTTGGTTTGGTTTTAAGATTGGGTTTTTAAATTTTTTTTGTTTAGGTATAGCATTTGAGCATTTGTGTTAGGGCTGTCATGTTGTATGTGTTCTGTTTTTGCAGTTTTCATAAGTTTGTGTTGTATACATATGTAAGTGGTTAGTATAGTATTGTACTGGTGCAGTTGTTATTAAAGTGGATTAAAATGAAGTTCCGATAGTTAATTACTTGTTTATTCCAGATGGAATTGTGATATATGAGAATTCCCAACTTAACAGCTTTCGCATTCCTCAAAAACTGCCAATTTGCAATGTTTAGATTTCGAATACGGCATACAGGAAGCGTGGAGATTGATGGCATTCCCCACTGCTTATCAGACACAGCTCTTCACGCTAATGATGAGGATGATGAAGATGACTATGAGTCTGATGTGCTGGCTCTGAATCACAATACCTGGAGTCTTCGATGTCACAAGGAACAGTTATCTCGTATGCTGACAAATGGTCAGGCACAGGGTTCCAACAGTATCCTTTTCAGCCCATTGGAGTGTTTGATCTTTACAGTTATTAGGTTGTCTCCTCTGAGTGGACCTAATAAAGTGGGTCTCAAATATCTGTCCGCCTGTCTGTACGTCCGCCCGTCCGTCCACAAAAAGTTTCTTCGATTTAGTCTTGGGAAATGTATTGGAATATCTGTATAAACTGTGTATGCATTATGCAACGATGATAATTCCACGATGTTTGTGATTACCTGATGTAAATCGATAGTTGTCAGACACCCAGCCAAAATATGGTAAATTTTAGTTTAAAAAGTTAACTTATATGATAAATTATAATTTATCAATCCAATATCAACCAAACCTAATTGCAGCTTATTTATTCAATCTAAAAGTATTATTATTATATTTTTAGGTCAACTCCTCTGAGTTGACCTAATAAAGTGGGTCTCAAATGACTGCCTACCTGTCTGTCCATCCGTCAGTACGTCCACAAAAAGTTTATTTTTGATTTCAATGACATTCAGTATGTAGGTAGAGGTCGACGAGTGATGCATGACGGTATGCAGTATGACCCGATCCAAGGTCAAGGTCACAAGTCCTTGAAAGTCGGAAATTCAGACATTTTCAAAGGCTATCTTCTTCCCCATTTATAATGGGGCTGGCAAATGACCATGGATTCTTAAATTAGGGCACAATACCTAAAGGTTATCGGGGCCGGATTCTTGATTTCTGTCCTAGTTTTTGTGTCACGTGACTTTGAAGTTGGCAGTAAGTAGGAGTCGACCGCCAGTCCCGTACTGGGCTAATTTATTATTTTGAATTATCCCTATTAGATTGTAATATTTTACAATATATTATTACCTCAAAGGTGCGATATGACCTGAATTGTGTTGAAAGCGCTATTAAACCACAACCAGCCAACCGATAATTGTCACAGCTAATGCTTATGAGCATAGTTAATTCTGAGTAAAGCCGCATGCAGTTAGTTAGCAGATGTGTGACAGTAAACTTCACTCTGTGAGCATAATACTTGTCGTATAATCAAATACAGAAACACTATAAAAATTATGACCTGGTTTTATTAGGTTTCATACATTGAATATGGTATTTTTAGACAAAGTGACTTATTTTTGCCATGCAGCTTTTTAGCATTGATTATCTTTTTGCTGTTTTGCCTGGTACTTCAATGCTGACGTGATTTTGTTTTCAAATGCCACTGAAAGTAATATAGAGCATTGAAGGAAATGACTAGCATGAGTAATCAAAACGTCTGTGCTGATAGAAGGGTGAGTGCTAGTTGAGGATTTGCTAGCTGTGCATGTGACACAGTCCTGTAGAGAATACATTCCATAACTACCTGCTCCTTGCAGAGTTCATACTGCTGGAGAACCTGACTTGGAAGATGGAACTTCCGTGTATCTTGGACCTCAAGATGGGAACAAGGCAGCATGGTGATGATGCATCGGAGGAGAAAAGACAGAGTCAGATGAACAAATGTCGTACGACCACTTCCAGCAACCTCGGTTTACGAATCTGTGGCATGCAGGTCGGTCGAGGGTTGCTTTTTCTCACATCCCAGTTGTCTGTTGCAGTGTATTTTTAGTTATCAGGAAAATTCTGTTGTCTGACGGTCAGACATCTGTTAAACAGGGGTTTTCTGTAAATAAACAGACAGAAGCAGATAACAGTACTGGTGATATATGAGTCTAAATAGTTGTTTTTTTACTACATTGCATCAGTTGATGGCATATACAACATTGACATGAGCAACAAACATGTATACTTGTAGAAATGGAAAGTTTTAGAATCAAGCTGTTTCTGCACAGAAAAAAGAAAAGCCGTTTTGATGAGGTTAAGCAGTTGAAAAAAAAAGAAAAAAGAAGCTTGAGGTTGACAAGGAATCACTGTTGACTGCTGCAGATAACTGTGGTGCAGAAAAAGCTGAATATGGTGATAAGCTGACATTAACAGCCATGTTAAATGCCATGAAAAGGCAGCTAAAGAGAAGGATGTTGAGTTGAAAGCTTAGATCAGCAACTTTGGTAATAAGTTGACGGAGTGCAGGATGCACAGTAACTGTCACTGGCAGAAAAGCTCTCAGTTATTATTGTAAATGTTTGCAAATATATTTACTGGTGAAGATGAATATGTTGTCGGCAGTGTATTTTAAGCATAATAAAAATTTGATGACAATACACACAATTTTGACCATTATTACTGCTCTCAAATATGAACTAATATGCCTGCCAATTTTCCTGATGGTGAAATGAGGCCAGAGTTCACCATGAAGGTCCCATAATAGCACTTGCGCAGTTGCTGTCGTTATTTACAGCTGAGAGTGTGTAGAGATCAAGTTACAACTGTCGCAAAGGCCACTTGACGTACTAGGTATGTTAATGGTGAGACCACTACAACAGCCATGCTGCGGCCATCTTGATTCTCATGGCTGTCTGCGGCGAGATTTGTCAATTGCTATCGATGCCCTTTTTCACAGATGACATGGCTGGTAAGTCTGATAGAGAACAACGTCGCTTGTCTAGTAGATAAACTGCTACGGTCCACGGCCGTCATGCTCGGGTATTGCTGTCTGCTGCCTCTCTCCCCCTCTGACAGAATACTCTTCCTTCTAGACACTGTCGGGTCTGGCGACTGCTCCTGATCACTCTGTTTACGTAATGTCCCGTGGTCGGCAGTGTTGCGTTGTACGAGCGTTTGAGGCGGGCGCCTGAATATACGGTAATTAGCTAACGATGGTTGCACGCCCACGGCTGCTTGGAAGCCTTCGACTGTGCCCCTTGTTTCATCCATCTATCTGAACATCCAAGATGTTCATTGCATGCACAGTGCATAGACCAGGAGCTTATTATACAGCTAAACTACAGTTTACCCACGATTTTCCCCTCAAAGTTGTGGTGCGCTGCATATTATACAAGTGTGCGTATTATATTCAAATTTTTATGGTAGTAGGTAACCATTCATTTACGAAAATTGCTTCACATCTGTTTCCTCTATTCTTTAGATATGGTACTATTAATGTAGACAGCATGAAAAAGTGGACCTGTGCTTTGTTTATCACTAACTATTTAAAAGTGCCTTAAATGCACAACATTGTATAAATAGGTCCTTGAAAATACTGGAAAAGGTCCTGGTGAGTCCTTGAAAAGTCATGGAATTTTTTCTTATCAACTTATGGGAACCCTGGATGATATAACTTCAGAATAATAGGACTGTTAGCCAATAATGCAGACAACTTTGTGCTTTCTAGCAAATCATCGTATCAGGATTTTGGGCCTGTCACTCTGAGTCAGCATGTATTTGTAGGTGTACCGTGCAGACACCAGAAAATATATTTGTCACAACAAGTACTATGGCAGACGGCTTGATGTCGGCGGAGTGCGTGACACGCTACGCCAGTTTCTTTTCGACGGATATCGACACCGCTCAGAACTGGTTGCTCCGATCGTGGAACGATTGCGGAAGCTGCTGACAATGTTGTCAAAACAGAGCACATTTAGGTTTTACTCCAGTTCGTTGCTCATTATGTATGACGGCGGCCGAACGAGTTGTGTATCTAGCGCATCCGGAGTTGCGGAAGCAGCTAGTGATAATCTTCTGACTGGACGGTCACCACCACGCCATATGTCATTTGTTGCCCGTGGAAGTTTACACGAGATGGCGACGACAGGCTTCTGTCCGCATGTCGACGTTCGCATGATTGACTTTGCTCATGCGACACATCAAGGTTTCCTGCAGGACAAGACGGCACATGTTGGACCAGACCATGGCTATCTGTTCGGCCTTAAGAATCTGATCCAGCTGTTTGAAACTGAGCTCAGCAGCTCAGACATCAGCAAAGACAGTGCCAAAGCCACTGATGACTGCTGTGCGACAGTTTTGTAGATTGCTGTAAAGTTGACGTTATTTGTACATAGCAAGAAAATGATTTTTTTGTATGTTGTGATACTTGGGTGATAAAGCTGTTTTAGACATTATGTATTATCTTGTGATTGTCTGTTGACAGTAGGGATGTACCAGATTCCAATTTTTCAAACCATCCTCGAGCCACACCTGGCCGGATTCGCATATTTAGTGTTTTTTTTTATTTTAAAACCTATACTATGCACGGTTGCTTTGGATACAATTTACAAGAAGCTCAGCTACCGCAGAGGTTCCATGCGACATGCTATATTAGTAAATTCGTGCTATGTTTCACAAGGTATGGGAGTTAGATAGGTTTCAAACAGCAAAAGTGACTTTCCAGGTCATTCAAGGCCACCGGCAATGGTGCCATTTGATAGGCTTCATATGAATTCCAGTTGGACTTTCATTGTAACCATGTATATTTTGCACCATTTCCGATATATTATTACTTATTTCCCAAACGTTATAGAGGTCACGTGACCCTGAACACATCCAATTCGACGGTTATCTAACATTCGTGCTCTAGTACACATCAGTATCAATCAGCACATGACATTTGAAGTGTTTAGTTTCACTGACTCCAAAGATTGGTGATTGAGGGCAAAATTTAAGAAAACCGGTCACATGACACTGACCATGCCCATTACTGGGTTGTACCAATGGCTAGCATTTTTTCTGTTCTGCATGCGTACATAATTTGGCGACTGTCGCTTCAGCCGTTTCAAAGATATTGATTGCAGGCATCGAAATTGAAAATGGGTCATATGACCCCGACAATGCTTCTTTTAGGAGTCGTTTGAAGTCCATGGGCTAGGATTTGATGCATTCTACCTGCGTGCAAAATTTGATGATTCTAGCTTAAACCAATCCAGAGATATCATTTAGGCCCCATAATTTTAAGTGGGTCACGTGACCCTGACCACCCAGAACGTGGTGGGCTGAAAATCTGGCCACGTGTTTGGCGCGAGCAGGACTTAGCCGGATTTGCCAAAAATGGCCGGACACGCCAGAGTCCGAGCTGAAATCCAGTACATCCCTAGTTGATGAGTTATTTTGATGCATTTGGTGCTGAACTACGTCAGGTTTAGCAGATGTACTCACTCGCTCATGTGCAAACTCGCAATGTGGCCATTGACTTTAAGTCGAATTTTTGTTAATCTTGGTGCATATACAGTTGCATGACTGTGGTATTTACTTCAGCTGAATTGAGGAAATCACCTGTTATACATGCAGTGCATGTAAAGGTGATAATAGCAACAAAGATTGACAGCATTTGAATCTTAATTTTTTATCAGAGTTTGTGATGTATTTTTACACTGTCTGGCTGTAATTTGTTACTTGTAGCTAGATTGCCTTTTCCTGACTGTACACTGCTGATACGTTACCGTCATATGTCTGATCCCGTCTAAGCAAGAGATGTGTAACAATTGGAGGACAGTTGCAAAGTTAATTTTGCATGCATGATCAGCAAATAGTTCACACTGATGAGTTGATTCGTATCAGATATGTGTTCTTACACAACTACTGCTGTTATCATATTCCACTGCATCATTGACCCTGACTGTTTTCTGCTAGATTTTCGGGGTTTGGTACAGGTACTGTAAAGTCCTTGAATTTTAAAATTGTGTTCTTTAGGCCTGGATAGTCCTGGAATCTGGTGTGTCTGTGAAAGTCCTTGAAAATGACCAACCTCTTTCGAGCATTTGTCAATGTTCTGTATTACAATGTAAGGGCTGCCTACTGAACCATTTCTGTTGCTTGTGACTGACATTTGTTTTGTGATTTACACAAAAGGTATGTTAGGTGACATATTATTTAACATTGTGCATTGTTGTGTTAGAAACACTGTGATGGCAGCACTGTTGATGGTTACCCTCTAATTGTTGCTGTGATTTAAAAGTAAAACAGTTTAAAAGGTCCTGTAAAGTCTTGGAAAACAGACAGCTGGGGTCTGTACCAACCCTGGATTTTGTACATACCTCAGTCTTTGTGTTTTTTACAAGTTTAATTAATTAGATTTTATGTGAACTTGTAGTAATTGTGCAGTTTATTCTTGTTATTACCAACTGCTTGGCTGACAAATCAGTTTCCATCTAGTACATATCACACATCTGTTTGTAAATATTCAAGGTTGTTGACTAACAGTTGGAAGAAGTTGCTGCTGATCACCACCCAAGATTAGTACTACAAGACAGCAACCGATTTTTAAACCACAAACAACAAAGCATGGCAGTGTGTGTTTTCCTTGATTTTCCACCAATCACAGATCAGTTTGGCATTGCCACCAATCACTGGTCACAGCATTATTTCTATTTATAGATGTCAATGCTCCCAAACAGATGGGGTCTGTACCAAGCCCGGATTTTGTACATAACTCAGTCTGTGTTTTTTTATGAAGTTCAATTAATTGGTGTCCCATGGTCTGTTGGCTTATGCTGCGCCATGGTACACGCCCACTGAGGTTCTGACTGTCTCATAGTTGGATTTTTCGTGGTGATATTCCTCACTAAATGACAAATTAATGCATACTGTGGCGCCACCGCAATGCAAAGCGGTGCATCCGTTGTGAATGAACCTGAAAGGTGTGTTCAGGCAGGATGTGGTGCGACACGGTGCCGTGTGGAAAACGAGAGCAAATTTTGATTTTTAATGCGGCACCACGCTGTGTGAACACAGTCATTGAATCAGTGTGTTCTCATTTGGCATTGCCACGTGCATGTCTTGTCTGAATGCACCTTAACAGTCGGTCGAGTTAGTGGGTGAGAAAGTGGTAATCCTTCATCCCTACTAGAGGCACGCACGGAGTATACATTCTCCTCCGCCAGTGACTTGAGTGGAGAGAGTCCGAGAGAATAGATGCTAGCATCACACAGATCCCGGCGTCCTCACAGTTTGCCGGTCACTTTCATTCCCGGACATAGTGGGTGGCCCATAAGCGTATACTTGCCGCCCACTGCGGGTAGCCCTTGGGCCCCGTGAGATCCCTCCGTTTCTCAACCCGTGCAGGACTTTAATTTCTACTCATGCATATTTTTGTATTTCAATTGGTTGTAACATTTGCAAAGTTGCAAAGAGTCCAGTTGTACAGTGGCTTAACTCAGCTTATGCATTGTATATTCTGTGTCCAGATTGTACAAGAAGTTACAAGAACCTGTGCTTATCATTTGTATACAGTTTGTAAGACACACAAATAGGTTATGTACCGATATGTATTCAGTGAATTGACACTGTTGGCATACCATTAGCATCTGACCCATAAAAAATCTCCCTTAAACCGTAATCGGCCACCTTAAGCCAGCTGATTCATGTAAATCCAGAATATGGCCATTGAAACGGTAATGTGCCTGTTGCATGGTGATAGTGAACTACAATATGATACAGTATGTTTATGTGCGCTGAAAAGCTGACGAGATGACCAGCTTAGTCTAGCGCATGGCACAGAAAAAATAAGGAAAAACAAAAACCGAGTAGCTCAGAAGAAACATTGCGGGCAATAGTTCTTGAAGGCAGCCCGAGAGCAAGAAGTGAAACTATGGGGGGGTAGGACTTGTGAAACAGGTACCTTTTAAGTTGGGAGTGAGAGAGGGAGTTATGGATGAAAGACACAAGAATATGGATATTGATAGTATTTGTTGCATATGTGGTCATTCAAAAAGTTTGGATGGGATTTTTTTATCATAAGAGGTGATCCTGGTTTTACTACACAGGATAATTGATGGAGCCAAGAAATGAATATTGCCTTTAGAGTGGAACTGTAAGGATCCTGATTGCTGTGTTCATGTAGTATTCTCCAACTAACTCTGTATAAGTTTACTTCATTTTTTAATTTACTGGTTATTTCCAGAATTTGTTTTCATCCCATGTCATTTGCGACATATTTTCTGTATATTTCTGTTTTAGAACTGTTGTAACGTCGTGTCTCTAAACCTAGTAGCAATAGTCACATTGACATTCCATGCCATGTAAACATCTGGCAGAAGTCAGTTTCCTGTAGTTCCATTTAATACTTTGTTTATTTTGTCATGTGCATGTTTTTGTTGAAATATTGAAAGCTGGGGAGGTCTGGAAATGAAGTGGTGTGCATGCACGTTTGAAAAATACCCGTCATTTCCATTTTAACTTAGTTTGACAGAAACACATCTGGCCCGTAAAACGTCCGCTTAAGGAATTGTGAAAGGTTCCCTCTCGTATTTTTAGATCGTCTGATTGGAGTAATTTGAGAAAAAAAGTTGGTTGAACAAAACTGATGTGAAAATGGTATAAAAGTAAGAGATTTTCTGTTGCAGATTTATGCCATATTTTGTTGAAGTTTTGTCATCTATTATAAATATATTATGGTGTCGTTTTGGTTAGTTTAGTTACAACAAACTGTGTATTGGGAAATTTGCACTCTTTTGCTAAATTTAAGTATCAAAAAATTCATTGTTTGTGTGGTATTATGGTGATGGCCGACGTTGTGTTACAGTAGTGGAATACTAGATTATAAGTGTAAAGCATGTGTCTGTTGGCATTAAGCTGTTGTGTCTTGCAAAGCTTGACCATATAGTAGAATAACATTAGTGGCATTTTCTAGTCACATGCAGAATTATAATTCTAATCTAGATGAATGTACATTGTCCACCATTGTTATCATTTGTCTAACTTAAGCTGTTAGTAACATTGACCTGTTCATATGCTTGTGTGTGTATGTCCAGGTGATAATCCTTTTGTTTATATCAGTTTTGAACTGACTAGGTCAGCTGACGCCACTTGCTTTGATAGTATTTTTGCTAAGTAAAGTGGAAGGTGACTATTAGTAAAAATTAGTAAAGGTATGTCTCAACTACACATAATTTTAACATTGTGGTCTGTCCATCCTTTCTATACAATCACCCATTTCCAGTTGTTAATGTAGTTAAACGCCCCCTCTTTCCTCTCCTCCTCCCTCCCTCACCTTCAGCCGAATTTGGTGCCGATCGGTCATATTGTTGCTGAGATATGGCTGATATTTGATTTTTCAAGTTGGCAGCTGCCATCTAAGTGGAAGGTGACTATTAGTATTTTGTAAAGTTAAAAACTAGTAACGATTTTTAAATGTTGAAACGTTAACTGCTGGTCTGCGTTGAAGGGTCATTATGCGTCACCTTGCCAAATTTTGTGTTGATCGGTCAAACCATTGCGGAGATATGGCCTTTTTTTCGATTTTTTGAGATGGCAGCTGTCCAACATCTTGGATTTGTTTTACGTGTATTTGGACCACCCACGAAGAGTGTTTGGTGGTCTTTGTCACTGTGCAGTAGTTTCGATAATATGCCAGTTTTTTGTTTTGTGAGTTTAGTTTGAAAATGCCTATTGTTTACTTAACTTTTTTTCCTTACTTTCTTTTTACCTTATACTTTCTTCCTTACTTGTTTACTTCCTTGTTTGTTTACTTCCTGACTTCTCTTTCTACTTCTTCCAGAATTTTCCAGGCCAGAGGTCGTAGAAGGCGATTAATACTGGCTTCAGTTTTTCAGGTTCATTCTGTGTTATAGTATATTTTGTTATAGATGCATGTTTGCTTTTGTTGTGTTTGATTTAGTTTTTCGGTACTAAGCCAAGAGATTGGCTGGGAAGAACGTCTCCGAAATGACCTATTTTGTCAGGTGCGACGTAAAACCTTAACTCAGTCAATTATTGTTTTACATTGACTGTTTAGTGGATTGTGCCAACAAAATGTCACTTCCTGACTGCAGTAACTTTTGCTGTATTGGAAACGTATTTTGTCGTCAATATTCGATGATAATTAACTCTGCTATGAGATAATATTTTCTGGCGAAATTTGGTGGTTCTTTTAAAAATATGTTCAGGAACATCTGCACCCAGTTTTGTCTGGATATGTTCAGATATCTTTCTGAACACAGATCCTCTTAAATGTATTGACTGTAATTAACTAGTTTCTGTCAAACACATATTAACAGAATGTACTTCCTATAATCAAACATGACATAAATGCCATTCTTATATTAACCTTAAAGACA
>Ga0209780_1003257_pt1 | contig 12011 bp, 5 predicted proteins | sample WorMetexBAHAMAS2_FD_187384 | JGI IMG/M metagenome (GOLD analysis project Ga0209780, IMG submission 187384) | Marine gutless worms symbiont microbial communities from Max Planck institute for Marine Microbiology, Germany - Inanidrilus exumae... | ecosystem: Host-associated > Annelida > Digestive... | reverse complement strand
GACTGAAATAAATGTGATCGCTAGCTTCTGTGCTTAGAATTTGCGGATAAAATTTTGATATTTGCTGTTTTAGAACGGCGGCTTTTACAATGAAGAGAAACTGAAGCCAGTTTTTGTTTTTATAATGGCTCGTATGGATGGGGAGGCGGATGCGAACGAAATATTGTTTGAGCCTCTACCGGAGCTCTGGAGAAGACCTCCAAGGCGACCGCGCTTCACCTGGCTCAAAAACACTAACGATGACCTGACCTCGTTTGACATCGAGCTGCTGGAGGCAAGAGATGCAGCTCAGAATCGACCTTTATGGAGAATGCTGGCTTCGAATAGCGCTACGCACCCATAGTGGTGCATGCTAATATTGGATTGGATGGTATCAACTAACGCACAGTTCTATGCCATGGTCGGCTGGCTGTCCTGAAAGACAGTGTTGGGAATAACTGCAGAAGGTGCCCAAATGCCCTCTCTGTCACCCAGTGAACAGTTTCAAAGCAATGAAGGAACTCCAAATTACTACAAAAAGCCAGCACTCACAAGAGTGCAATGACTCATGCTGGCACTGCTTTATTAACCTTGACCTTTACCCTGCACATATAGATCAGTGGTTAACACACTCAGACCCAACGTTCAGTGGAGCGTGTGTGTGTGTGCGTGTGCCAATTCAAGTACAACTGTCACCAAACTTCGTCAGTCATACCCTCGGCCACAGGGGGCGACGAGGTGATTAAATTCTGGAAGGTCAAGGTCAAGGTCAGTGGGGGAGGTATGCGCTCTACTGATTATCCTTCCACTTTAACACTGAGCTGACAGACACAATAGACACAGCTCAATATCGATCTTTCTGGAAAATGTTGGCTAACCATGGCGCTACGCACTCGTAGTGGTGCAAGCTCATGTATAAAGTCCAAATACACACAACAGTCAACATTCAGTCTATATTACTGTGCTGCAGCATAACAGTTAGTACCTTTGCTCTGCCGGTGATAATAAGTAATTTGTGACAATCTGCAGAGTGACACATATCAGACTTCATCTGCAGTGTTTTCAATGGATGCTGGCCAGAGATTTGAAAAACTGTGATTGTCACTTTATATGGACTGACATTAACTGGGTTTCACTGTAGCGTTAAAGGCGATATGCAACGATTTTTTGCCAAATTGACTAAAAGTAGTTTCTAGCTGCTTACTGCAACATAAACCCATCTGCGTAACACATTTTGAGGATACGCTTGTTTTGTTTGCGTTGTTATGCGTTATTGAGATTAGATAAGAAGTTATTTATTTTACCAGTTTATGTTTTAAGAACACTGACATTTTACTTGTTACTACTGTAGTGTAGTGTAGTGTAATGTCTCACTCAACACTCCAATAGCCTTTTCCCTTGTTTGTTTTCCTGGTATGACGTTATTACTTGCAAATGTAAACAAATCATCGTCCGCGCACTTTCGGGCGTTTTTTGCTAAAATTTCCTAATTTTTTTATGTTCCTTAATAATCAAATAGATTTGCTTATAGTAAAGACATACGACGGGCGATTTACTTTAACAACCAAAAATAATCATTGCATATCATCTTTAAAAGACCAATCGACACGGAAAATTACTCACTATTTCCTGGTCCTCGGCCAAGCACAGATCGTATTCGCTGAGTGCAACGAGGAATATGATAGCCGTTACACCTTCAAAACAGTGAATCCACTTCTTTCTTTCGGACCTCTGTCCGCCAATGTCGCACAGCCTTCAGACGAACACACAACTTAATCATTTACCGACTGTCTCACGATACTGACTGATTGAGTTAAGGCTTTACGTCCCACCCGACACAAAATAGGTCATTTCGGAGACGTTCTTCCCAGCCAATCTCTTGGCTTAGTACTGAAAAACTAAATCAAACACAGCAAAAGTCAACATGCATCCATAACAAAATATACTACAACATAAACACAAAAAATAATGCCAGGTTTGATACGGCTTGGAAACAGAGAATGCCTATTCTTGAGAAAGTTAATAATTAAGGAAGTAAATAAATAAGTAAATAAGAAGTAAGTAAGGAAGTAAATAAGCAATAATATAGTGCCAGAACCAACTAGTGAATAACGGCACAGTATAGCCCCAGAGCCCATACCGGGCAGTCTCACAGTAAAGATGTAAACATAGCATGCATGTATTCCAAAAGTTGTTCAACTTTCAGTATTTTCCACTGGACATCAAATGACTATGCCCATATAAGCGGGGTTACTGCTCTACTTACCTGCTACTAATATACCTCCAGTCCTCATGAAGATGATACTGTGGCCACTAATCATAGGCCATAGCTTTCCATCAAATATATGCACTGTGTCCTGCCTTTGGCTTGCTACAAGTGTGGCATACATAAACCATTTATTACAATTTTTGGCAAACGTGTTACGGAGAAATTATGCAATCAAACGACGGTTTAATAGAAAACCCGGAAACTGTCTTTTAAGTTTAATGCAGTATGCTGTTTCGCCAAACGTCAACTAGTCACTGCTTGATTTCTTCGATCTTCCTGACTCACAACTCATGCTGCTATATAATTCCCAAACTCTTCTGGTCAGTGGGTCAAGCTCTTGATTGTTGGTCGGCTACAGTTCAAGAGAAAGGAAGTTGAGAGTTTCATGCTGCAGCAGCTGGACTGTGCTGTGTGCACTATGCATCAATGCACTGTCTTGCTGGAAGATAAAATTGTCATCCATATAGGATGTGTTTGATAGTAAAAAGATAAAGGCTTCCCATACTCATTACCGAGTGTTGGGCCCGGAGCTGATCACGGTGTACAGGCAGTCAGCCCTCGATGGCGACTATAAGTCATCCACCCGGCGGTAGGCTGCCACTACTTTCCGCCAGCTGCAGAACATCACCGCCCCTTGGCTGGTACCAAGTTATACTGCTTGGTGAATGGTGATTGGTGACAGAGGCACATAAGTGTGAACGACTTGCCCAAAACTTGACGTTGCTTTCGTCCCAAGTAGGATTTGCACCCACGACCTGTTTAACGCAAGTATGACACTCTACCCACTGTGCGACTGAGCCACCACGTTTGATATTATCTAACATTTATTGAGATCATAAGGCATTCCAGCAATACTGCATGCTGACTTTGAGTTCACGCTGGATGAAGCACAACCCTCATGTTTGACACAGCAACCAATACCATGACACACTTGTGAGATGTTGAGCATATAGGCAAAAGATGGTAGAATGCTATAGTCCCTTCCTAGGTCCTGTATACAGTTGATCGTTTTAGGAATGAAAATGGTTCAACTGTTCCAGGCGATAATTCGAATCTGCACTTTGTGTTACTGGGCAAAACTGCTTGCAGTATTTAAGTAAAAAGACACAATTTCTGGGTTTCCTGTTTTGCAAGGTAGTATAAGGAAGTAAGTAAGGAAATGACATGCACTATAGAATGCCAAAAACACCAGGCATATAAAAGCATTTACGGATCCTGTCAAAACCCAGCTGAAGTTACTTACTTGAAGTGCAGACCACGCTGCATGAAGTGCGTCTCCACAATTCCCGTCGTCTTGACCCGTGTACGCAATACATCTTGCACTAGCGGAACATAACCAGGTTGTGAGATTCGATCCAGTGAGTTCAGGTAGCTGCAGCAGAAACAATCACATTGCATCAATTAACCGACAAAATTTGACCGAATAAAAGTCATACAGACCAAAAATGTTAAAATTAGAGATGCACCAATATCGGCCGATAATTGGTATCGGCCGATTATCGACCGTTTTGCCCATAATCGGCACCGGCCGATCAGTACGTTAGTATCGGCCGACTGTCATTTACACAGTTACATTTCGTGATAAATCTATCCTGCTTTCGACCAGGTTTCCATCCCAAAAAAGTCGCAAGCAGGTTGCAGACCCAAACAAACTGTCGAAAACCCAGGGTTTTGTCCAGGTTTCGACCAGCTAGACTAGTGGACTTTGGGCTTTAATGACCTAATGCCATCCACACAACATACATAAATATTGATATACCGTAGTGTGTGCTGTATTGTACAGCATACCTTACGCTTTAGACTTGTTTTTACAAGTCTAAAGCGTAAGGTATCGAGTAACTCGATTAATTAAGAAGTCGTCAGCAGTCGCTGTGGTTTGATGGTGACTGCCGTCATCTGAAATGCAACACACGACGCCTGGAGCAAGTCTAATGCACAACCGACACTGCTACTGTGGTGCGTTGTCGATGCTTTTAAAGTTACAAAATGGTCACACGGGGTAAGAATTTCTAAGCAAAATCCGCAATGCATAGACAACGAACCACAGTAACACTGACAAACTGACTGACCGTTCAGTCTACAAGTCGGCTCATGATCAATTTGGGGAGGAATATAACATAGGGAAATTTACGTACGCCTCTGATCCACCCCTATGGACATACGGAAAGGGCACCTGTCACACGCTGACTGTGCGTATAGTCGGTCTAGGGTTAGTTGTTGTTTAGATACATGGGGCTGAAGGTCAATGGCTTATTACCCGTGCACGTTAACAATACGCGGGTATTAGCCATCGTTCGTGTAAGGTATGCTGTACAATACAGCACAGGCTACGTAGTAACAAAACTCGACTCACTATTCTGCAGAGTCATTCAGCTGATACTCCCGTGAGCGCCGGAAGCACGCCTGGACACCGGGATCTCGCCAAATTCGCTTCATGACGGCACCTAACTCGGTGCTGAGAACGATGTCGTCCGTGTTGCCGGCCACTGTGAACAGCTGTCTCGCATCTCTCTGTCAATCGCCAGCACATGCGTAAAAATTCATACGGCACTATGCATGGCACATCCACGAAGTTAATCTACGTCGAGCCCGGTTAGTACTGGGATGGGTGACCATCTTCCGGCCGGTTATACCACCTCAGTATGTAACCAGTCACCCAGACCAGCTCAGCCTGGCCATCCCTCAGTGGATAGACGAGATTAGTATTGGCGATGGTTTTGGCTACCGCTAGGGAAGAAACAGCAAGTTCCGCATAACAGTAGGCCCTGTTATCAGGACTGCTGGCATAATGATCTAGTCAACGACAATGGCTGCTAACTGAGCTGGCCATCCAGCGATATTGATAGGCACACGATTAAGGAAGCTCTTCCACCATGAACTTCACTTCCGGGTAGGTGGCCGTTCCGTCCGATTTTGGGCTTATGGGGGAACAAAGTTCCCCAAAATGGAAGATTACCTGCCCAGGACGCCCATAAACGACCGTGCAAAATTTGACACTGCTAGGTTTATCCTCGTCAGAGAAATCTGTAATCGTACAACACACAAACAAAAAAACAGTAACCGATATATCCACATTCCACACCTTGCCCATCGGCATGTGTGGATAATCAACACACCTATTTATCTGCAGCAGCATACTGTAGTAATGTCAGTAATGTGACTGACCAGTCATGATATCTATCGATACCACGTACCGATGCAGATAGTGAATAACATAGAAAATGTCTTTGCATGTAAAAGCCCTTCTTATCAGCAGCTGTACTGAACATGGCTATTCTGCTACTTCTTCATTGCAAACGGCTGCATTTACTATCTCTTCCACAATGGCTTTTTACCAATCCCTTTCAACTTCAAGGTAGAGAAATTGTTCTGGTTGTGCTTGTGTGTGTGTGTGTGTGTGCATCTGTAAAGATAAATTTTGAAAAAAAAAGCCCTCTAACCTTGATATTTGACAAGAATCTAATAATCTTGAAGGTCGCTGTCACAGGTCAAAGTTCACAGTCATAGATTTTTAAAATGTTTCTTTTTTTGGCTATGGATGCATATTATGAGGTAACTTAGTTTATCGATGCATGTTAAAACATAACGTACTTTTGGGTTAGTTAGTTATATGGCTATATAAATATGGTTATATCACAGACAAAAGGTCAGGGGTGGAGAGCTATCCCTACCCAGTAAAGGAAGGCCAGCGATATATTAACCTCAACCTTGGCCGCCTTTTGTTCAGCAGCCACCCAAAAAGGAAACGGAATCGAGAGGCTCATTTAAATTATTACGCTAGTGCCCACAACAGCGGGAGACAACTAACAGACTGCAAAACAAAACTAAATCGAACACGACAAAGAAGCATGCATCCTTAACTACAAAATACAAATAACAAAAACATCGACACGCACACACACAAAACTAAAGCCAGGTTTAGTCGCCTCCTATGACATCCGGCCTGGAAACACACTTTTGAGTGTTTGTACACTTACTAGTGGTCGGTGCAATCTAGACAGACGGCTTTCTCATTCCATATTTCACCTGGCAATGTGTGCTATATGTTACACATTTAGGTTCATGTAGTGGCATAATATATGAAGAATGTATTCATGGTTACAACACGGCGTACTTACGATGCGGTCGGGATTTGAGAAGTCCATTCTAAGTTGACCCATAGCTCGAATGATGGCCAGAAGGCTCTGAATCGCATTGTTGTGAACAACTGGTCTATATGCCAGGCACTCCTCTTGTGAATATCCATTCTCATGGATTATTCTAACACACAAACCATGCCATCTTTCTCAAGTAACAGATTTTAACACTTTTCTGATATTTTACTTAGATTTTCAGAAAAACTGCACTTTAAACCCAAAAAAATGTTAGCAACAACACATCTTTTGCCATATCCCAGAAGCTACAGCAGACAGAATACGGTACAAATTACAACATTAAATAAACACAAATTATTGCACAAGCACATGCAATTGCGACCTGAATAGGTTTTCAGGACTCATCATGAAACGTTTATGTGTCATGTTTGATGATCTAGCTGCATTAATTTTTGAGATATCGTACTGATAAACAGACAGACAAAAAAAATCATATCCTGTGACTTCCGTCGGCATCGGTAAATACATAAAAACACACCTTTATCAAACTCCAGCAGAAAGAAACCGGATCAAGTTAAAGAATTAATTAAAACACTCAAAAGCCGAAACCAACAATTATTCACAAGAAGTGCTCGCGTGTATGCATGCGACTGCAAACAACTGTGGCACACAATAGAGCGGAACATTTATGACAATCTGACCCCTTATCCTCCAGAAAACTGTTGCTACAGAGATTTTGTCTACTGGACAGGTTGACCATATCTCAGTACAATAAACACAACTGTTGAGATAATATAGACTACAGAATTTTAAAAATTATACAAAATGCCATTGTCTTACTTCATCTGCTTAACAAACGTGCTTTTTCCCGACTCCCCAGCACCTAGATAAAACACACAAACACAAAACAAATGGCAAACTCTATTACATCCTGCTAAATAAATACATAAAAGCTTACGGTGCTATATTTGCAAATGCAAATTAACATGTTCTGACAGGACATGGCTACATCTAGCATGGTATGTTGCTGGTACAAGCTAACTGGCAGCCCCATCAGTCTCGTTTACTGCATGTGACAGTGGGGCAAAATCCAGACAAGGACACCAGGGTCAATAAATTACCAGGGTCAATAAATTAGTAAGCTGCAATTGGATGTCTGCTACCTCAGTTAGGGGTGGCATCATCTGGTGAATGCTTATGAAGAATAGGTAGGCATAATGTAATTTGCAGTTAAAACTGTGTGATCCATGTCTGAGCACTTTGAGACTGTGTAGTATAAATGGCATTGTATAAATACTCTGCCTTTCCTTTATGGTAACAGAAAGTGACATTGGATCAGCATTCAATTCATGCACATCAGTAATTATGACAGCGGGAAAAACATCCAATCAAAATTATTCCCATGCACCTTTAGATGATGGCACATCTCAACCCTCAAACAGGCAAGTGTCCATCATTACAATGTGTCATTTGCTCTTATTAACAAAGTCACAGCAATTATTATTAGTACAGACAAAAATTAGCAAAACTAAACAAGTAGTACGACACTCAAGGTTTACCGAGCAGAAGCAATTTGACTTGTTTTGAGGCAGTTTCTGCCTCGGTTCGTAATCGACTGTCGATCTGCTTGGAGCGTGCTGCAGCGAATCTATCATCTTTGCTAGATAAGCAGCCCATGTTACTGTTAAAGTCTGCAGGACTGAACTACTTCACTCTGTCACATTAAACGCATGTCATCCGTATGGTACGATCTTGCTCGCTAAATGTCACATGGCTCCCTGTTTTCACTACAGATGATATACTTTCATGCTGAAACACACAAATACAATTACGATCTTGTGACACAACATAATGCTCATGAAACACTGACTAAGGTTTTACTTCCCAACCTACACAGAATGAGACATTCTTCCCAGTCAACCTCTTGGCTTGGCACTGAAGAAACTAAACCAACATAAATTAGCCCCGTACGGGACTGACGGTCAACTCTTCACAACTGACGTTTCTGCCAACTTCAAAGTCACGTGACACAAAAACTAGGACAAATATCAAAAATACGGCCCGATCAATTGAGTAAATCCCCATCAGGTCATCACACTCAATCATTGGTAACAGGTTGCACTGAACGCTATCAGCATCATCAACTAAGAAAGTGATGGGCGGAAGTACTTAGTGTCAAATTCCATTTGCCGTCAACATATCCGTTGTGAGAACATGTGAAGGCTTGCTAAAATTAAGTCTTAAGTGGACTTCTCAGTTCTCACTGATGCATTCGAATGTCATTGATGGCATGTGAGATTTCAGTATAGCGTTCTCGCTCATGCCATCAACCGCAATCGACCGCAGTTGACGGTGGTTACATAATCAACGACGATCGTTAGCTAATTAAAGTCCGTTGAGGTGCCTGCCTTATACGCACATCCAACGCTATTGCCTGCGGGGAATTACATAATGAGCTGTCGCCCGCCCTCTAACAATCAACGAACACCTTGCGTGAAGACTTTAGCATGGTATCATATCATTCCGTCAGCTGTCAGCTAGCAGCTGGGCATCATTATAATCGGCAGTAAAAAAATCCGGGTCTGATTATGCAAAATCATGATTTCAACTCTGATTTGATTTTAGAAAAATTGCGATTTCATCTCTATCTTAAAAATCATTGCCGTCGATCGCAGTTGTCGGCGCCAGTTTAAATGCTACTGAAATCTATCAGATATCATAACCGTCGAAGGTGTTCGAATGCCATCGACGACCTTTGACTGTGTTCAAATGCATGCGAAGGCATCAGTAAGACTGCTACGTTAATCTCGGACTGTTCACCATAGGCCTACTTACTTATGTATACGCATACAGTAAAATACGGCGGAGCGTTTTGGAACTGCGTCGTATTATATCGTATCGCCTGTATTGTAATTAAAAACACAATGCCATCATCAGCATTGTCATTATCATCTATTCACCGTCATCTATGTCACACTAGCACACTACTGAAAATTTGCCGACTGTTCGCACAGTCGGTTGAGAACGTACGTTATTGTCTGTTGTAAGGATAGGCAACAGCGAAAATGGGTACACTGCCAGGTTCACGGGAAGTCGCTGACTAATGACCGCACGACACCTCGCAAATTACCACCTCGCAAACTCGCACTTTACCCATACCCGTGAGGGCTAGCCGCCGTGAGGACGCTGTGGTGTTTCCACGGACCTGGCATTACAAAGCGTTCAAACTACTGAAAATACAGACAAAATGACCGTTACACCATTTATTCACGAATTACACCTAATTGCAAATAATGTGCACTTTCAAGCGACCTGAGTATTATACAAATTCCACAAAAATTACATACCAAAATACACAACTATAAACAAAGCGCACTAGTTTGAACAAGTACAGAAATACCCGGATGTAAACAAATGATTTGAGATTAAACGTAAATCTTTTAACTTTTTTACACTGTTGTCGCTTAAATGCAGGAAAACATAAAAATTAGAAAAACATTATATTACACTAAGTACTGTTGTAAAAGATCGATTCTCAAAACACATACTGGCTATGAAATACAAAAAGTTTTGAAAACTGCATTTGAGAGTATTTGGGGGAGGGAATTTCCCGGAAGAAAACGAAAGTGAAACGGATTTATACCTGCGATTTTTGCGCGACGTGTGTTGGTTTTCCACGGTGTTTTGGCATTTACGTTTTTTTTCTTGTGTGATGCTTGTGCGAGTCTTATACATAGCGATGTGTTTTTTGCGATATGTCTGCCTGCCTGTCTGTCTGTCTGTCTATCTGTATCTGTCATTAGCGTATCGCGTAGAAACGGCTGGACTCTAAGTAAAGTAAAGTAAAGGATACGTCGATCTGTATAGCGCATTCTTTACGCAAAGAGCCTCATACGCGCTCAGACATGAATCACACAGTTTTACCTGCAAATTACACCATGCCTGCCTTTACTCCCCAGTCCCAGCCGCATAACATCACCGCCCTTTGGCTGGTACTCATTTCACCGTCCCACAGAGGGTAGAAGGCTGAGTCGACCTGGTGGTTGGTTACATACCGAAATAAAGTGCCGCCTCCGGGAGTCGAACCCGGACACAGTCACCCATCCCAGTACTATATAACCGGGCTCAGCATAGGTTAACTTCGTTGATCTAGACAAACGGTGCTACCACTACGCCATGCCACCACATCTAAGCAGTGTGGAGAGTGTGCTGAAGCATAATGCCAAAGCCAGTAAGTTACTTGGTGTCATTAACGCAGTAATTATGTATAAATATCTTGATATCCTGCTCTGTTTACGTCATTTATACCAGTCGTTAGTAATGCCACATTTAGAATTTTCTACACCAGCGTGGAATCCTCGTTATAATCAGTTGTTGGAGAGAATTCAGCACAGAGTTACTCGTATGATACCTGGTTTTAAAGACTTGTCATATACTGATCGACTATGGAAGCTTGGATTATGGTCATTGGAAGCAACACGATTTCGTTCAGACCTTTTCGAAGTTTACAGAATGATAAATGAGTTGTCAAAGGTGAAATTGGATTGTTTCTTTGAATTTCTCAGTATGAACGTCCTTGTAGACATAGCCAAGTTAAAGAAGAGGCGTTTCAGTACCGAGCTACTTTTCCTGAGGGTGATAAACTCATGGAGCTCGCTGGATTTATTGTCAGCTCCAACTTTGGATTGTTTCAAGAATGGGCTTCAATTGTTTATGGATAAAGACATTTTACCGATGGATCTGTTATAGTCTCATCACTGTAGACCCTCAGAGGCTCAGCCTATTTCCCTTTGGTGAGGCCTGACACTGGTAAGTCATTGTTAAGTCACCCATCATTTAGCATCACCACTGGGCAGCTAAGCAATTCAAGTTTTCTCATACCGAACAGGGAACAGATGACTTCAGAAATCTCTTCATTCACGGATCAAAAGGTGGCTGGTCTGGAAAAGTAGTGATTACAGTAAAAATTGTGATTGTACTTGTATTGCATTCAGTGCATTGTATAAAGCCAAATTCAGAGCGCCGGATCCGACTCAACTCAACTCAACTTAACTGCTTGAGTTGAGTCAGATTGGGCGCTCTGAACCTGGCTTAAACCATACTGCAATATAATACAGGCATCCTTTACGTTTTGCATAAATTGATAGGTTTTAAACTACACTCACTTAGTAGTTTCATCATTTCCAAGTTAGTGTCTGGTATATAACTCGCGATTCTTAAAAGACTTTACACTATGGATATTCTTAATTGGCTGGTCTTATTGTAGCATAATTTACATTGCACCATCTGTTGTCATGATTCAATAAAATATAGTGACCATTTCATAAGCTTATGTGTGTGCGTGTGTGTCATCTGTAGACTCGCATGAAATGAACATTATGCACTGAATGCTTGAGTGGCATTGCAAACACACTGCGTGTGCTTCATTTATCTGCCAAAGATTGTCGAATATCTGGAAGTTTTCTATCGGCATTTTGGTTATTAGTCATTCAATAGCAGTCTCCAATTTGCTGTTATGTTACAGCTATTTCATGAGACCTGAATCTGATATCTGGTGATTATCTGAAACAAGAATGCAGTCACCAAGAGAAGTAAACAGCATATTGATTACTAATCTATATATAATAATCGGATTGTGAATCTGTTTGGCCAGCGGCGTGGCTTACGTG
>Ga0209780_1003256_pt1 | contig 12011 bp, 4 predicted proteins | sample WorMetexBAHAMAS2_FD_187384 | JGI IMG/M metagenome (GOLD analysis project Ga0209780, IMG submission 187384) | Marine gutless worms symbiont microbial communities from Max Planck institute for Marine Microbiology, Germany - Inanidrilus exumae... | ecosystem: Host-associated > Annelida > Digestive... | reverse complement strand
ATGCAACCAGAATTTCTGTGTGCGTTATTGCTGTAAGGAAATCGCAAGAATTTTTGTTAAAAGTTTGTCGACTTTCTTTATTTTTTCGACGACGACGCCTACGCCTTCAAGTCGACGCGTCGTAATTTTCTCGACGACGACGCAAGGGATTCGACTTCGACGACGAGTCGATGTTTTTTCGACGACGTCGGACACTAGTTCGTATGGTCATGTTTTAAGAAAGGATTATTGAGAGTTATTTTTTTTGTGAATATGGTACTGGTTCATGGTGTCTAATACTCCTGTAAATCCTGGATTTCCTGGAAATCTACTTGAATTTTTTTTCTACTGGAAATCCTGGAATTGTACTTGATTTTTGCCAGGTCTCCTGGAAACCTAATGGTGCTATGACGTTTGTTGTGATTGATATGATATGTTGATGCGATTATTCCCGTAACATTGCGATGACATTAAGATGTCACGAGAAAACTCACATCGAATGTGTAGATTGTGTTAAAATATGAACTTAAAATATTTACTGGAAACTCCTGGAAATCTACTGGAATTTTGTTTTCATGGTTTGTTAGACACCCTATGGTTTAGAGGGTTGTCTTGGAGTGAAGCTATGACTTAATGTTGTTATTATTGTGTCAACAGCATGTGTGTGTGTGTGTTTACAGCTGGCAAAGAAGTATCATCCAGACATGAATAAAAATGATCCTAATGCTCAGAAGAAATTTCAAGAAGTATCTGAGGCCTATGAGGTGTGTTTACAGAGAGGCCACTAATCTCAAAAACATTAAAAAGTCAGTGAAGTGAAAGTGGGCGGAGGAGATGTGGTGTAAAGTCGAGGAAAGGTCGTCGTTCGTTCGTTCGTTTTTTGCGGGCAGGGGTCCAGCCTACTCTGGACCCCAGCACTGAGACCATATAGCGGTCCAATTCGCTTGCCCAGGGAGAGCAAGGCAGTTGGTAGGTGTGTGCGATGTGTGTTAGCAGCGTGTAGGGTGAAGGAGGGATTGATGAGTAGGAGTGAGCAGCTTGTCGGGTATTTCTATAGCACGCCCCTTCTAGGTGTGGCCTACTGTCTGGCTTAGCCCTGTCTGGCGCTGTGTATTACGCCAGCCAGTGGCCAGCCAAGTCTGTTTACTTAGACTCATGCCGGCGAGGCAAACAGACTTGGCGCTGCTGGATCAAGGTGCCTACAACAGTCATAGTTTATAGAGGACACCGCTGAACCGTCTTTTTTCTGCTGGGGATTATCTCCCTGTTCATCATGTTCCTAGGAATTATTAGAAATAATTCTTTGGTAGGCGGACGAGCCCAGGCCGAGTCGAACGCCGGTCACTGATCGCATCACGCGCTACTGCACATGGCAGCCGAGTGCGTTAACCATTCGGCCATGGAGGCAGGTCAAGGAAAGGTCGTAGAGATATAAGAAATTACTAGGTCAGGGAATAGAACGAAAAAGGCTGTTTCTCATTTCAGTCCGTTCTCACAGTATATCACAAGTGACAGACATTTGGAACTCAGATGTGTTTGTTTCTGCACTGTTTGTTGGGTGTGCTATCAAGTTCTTGGGAAAAGTCCCGGAGACTTTTGTACTGCCAGGAGAATGGTTGCCATTGTTTATTTGTGACTTTCCCCGTGGCGATTGTTGATGTTGTTACCAGTGCGACTGCTACATTTGATACTTTTAGTCTTTGCTTAACATTTTCATCTTTCTGGAGTTACCGCAGGTTAGCCTTGCTCTTCCAAAAATAGCGAACATTTTGGCGTTTTTGACGCAGTTTTTTACTGCCCAAATGGCTTTTTGTCACCTAGCCAACAATTTCAAAGCATTGAAGGCAAAGTTCATGGAATTGAGAGATCAATATTACGATTGGGGCCGTGTACGCTCAGGACCGGTTTTCCACCACAAATTAATCTCCCATTAACGTTAACTGAAGATAAATTTGTGCTGGAAAACTGGCCCTTAGTGAAGTTCCGCTGTTTGTATTTCTTACACTTTTATTCCATCCCGTGATCGCATTGTAGTGAAGTATAGATTGTCATTTGTGGCACCTTTCACTGTTTTCTTGCCACAACACAACTACTACAACTAGTGCTGCTGCTGTTATTGTTCCTTTGTGATGAGATGGACGTAGTGACGCTGGACGGATTGTTTGTAGGTATTGAGTGATGACGTGAAACGGAAACAGTATGATACGTATGGAATGTCGGGCGAAGGATTTGCTGGAGCTTCAGCAGGAGCAGGACCTCGTGGACCGTTCCCGGGCGCTTCTTACTCTGGTGGATACCGTCACTTACTTCTATTCTATTCCGGGGATTGTATTCCGAAAGTCTTATCCCATGTCCCCAACTGTAACCCTAAATCTTAACTCTATTAACCTCTAGTAACCCCAACCTAAACTGAAGCCTAAACCCTAATTCTCAGCCTAAACCGTAATCCTACTAGGTATTCCAGTGCTCCCATATGTCCCTAACTGTAACCCTAAATGCTAACCCTATTAACCCCTAGTACACCTAATCTGATCTTAAGCCTAAACCCTAACCCTCAGCCTTAACTGTAACCCTAGTAAGCGTAACCCTTTGGGATCGTTGAAGTAATGTCTTTTTGGAATAGCAGGCTGCTACCATCTTCCACTGCAGTGCATTGACACTTTTGGACAGATGACTGGAAAGACATTCAGCCTCTGAAACATGCTCCATTTAGCTGTAACAGTTCTCCTTTATACTGAGCCTGTATGAATGTGCATGATGCATTTCACAGCAACCAAACCTGTCTTAGTTTTTGTCTCTACTGAGTCGACATAATAAAGTGGTCTCAAATGTCCGTCCGTACGTACATATGTCCGTCTGTCCACAAAAAGTTTTTTTGATGTCAGTGAAATTTGGCATTTAGGTAGATGTCGATGAGTGATGCACGATGGTATGCAGTATCACTCGATCCAAGGTCAAGGTCAGGAGCCCTTCATGGTTGGAAATCTTAATTTTTAAAAGCTATCTTCTCCGCCATTTTCAATAGGAGCTGGCAACTGACCACTGATTCTTAAACTAGGGCACAACATCTAAATTTGATCAGGCCACATTTTTGATATTTGTCCTAGTTTTTATGTCACGTTACTTTGAACGTGGCACAAACGTCAGTTGTGAAAATTCGACCGTCAGTCCTGCCCGGGGCTAATTTATTTAATGTTAATTTTGTGTTACAGTATCCTTTAAGTCTATTTGTGTATATCTGCTTGTGGTGTGTTATGTTCAGTTTTTTACTACTAAGCTAAGTAAATAAGCAAGTCCATTTATAAAGTTCCTTTAAAACTAACGTTGTCAAAGGCACTGCTGGTGAGTAGGACTGAGGATAGCGCAAACTAAAACGTCCTCAGTGATCAAGTGATTGATTGTGAAGAACGTCTCTGAAATTATTTATTTTTGTGTTAACTCAATCAGTCAATTTTTATGAGGTGCAGCCCAACCAGGAATACTTGCCAATAGAAGGCTCGTTGAACAGAAACTGAGATTAGTAGAAGTGATGGAAGATAAACTGGAAGTAGCAGTAGTAATAGGCGTCTGTGATTGGTGGAATGGAACCCTTGCAGTCTGTATTCATTACACAGTGAAAGCATTTTCAAAAGAGCATACCGTGAAAGTATTCCTCATGTTGTTTTCAGGATTATGACTAAGTGGCAGTTGTTAATTGGCAGGTGGATTTGAAACCTTCCACAGTTCGATCAACCCAGAGGAACTTTTCCGTAAGATCTTTGGTGAGGCCGGCTTCAATACATCTGGATTTGGCGGTTTCACTGACTTTGCCGAATCCGCTTTTGGATTTGCACCGGCAGCCGAGGCAAGCAGTTACTTCTTTGTATTTTGTTTGTTGTATAATAAAGTAAAGTAAATGAAACCTGGACATTTGTAAAGCGCCTTTACATACTACAGCATTTTCCAAAGTTGGTTTGGCAACATACACAGTTTTACCTGCAAACAAGCCACGCCTGCCTTTACTCCCCAGCCACAGAGCATCACCGCCATTTGGCTGGTACTTATTTTACCATGCCTTGGAGGGTAGAAGGCTGAGTCAACTTGGGTGGCTGGTTGCATACCGTAATAAAGTGCTGCCTGTGGGAGTCGAACCCGGACATGGTCACCCGGGCTCAGCGTAGGTTAACCTCATTGATCGAGACCAACTCGTTACCACTATGCCAAACCGTCAACGTCATAATAGTGGTAGTGGAAGTGATTGTAGCTGCAGTAACAATAATAGCAATAAACGTAGTTACTGCAAACAGAGGTTTCACATCAGAGACGGTTGCCAGTGCTACACTGTTGTAAGGTAAATTACGTTAACAGTTGAAACCACTCGCAGTAAGTTAGACATACTCACGGTAGTCACTCAGTGTCGTCATAAACGATGCTATTAGATAATCCGTGCATCACTTCCTGTTAGTGTTTTTTAGTGACCACATTTTGGACTCGCCGTCGCCTTGCGTTCACGTGGGATCAAATGACGTGACATTTAGAGGACTATCGCTGCTCTGCCGAAGTGAGGGGCAGTTATCAGGAAACAGCGCGCAGAAATAATGCCGAGAACACTGTAAAACACCGCAGTGGAGGTGTTGGTTTGATGGTAGCTAACCACCGCGATGGTGGTGAACGTTTGGTGGTCGTAACAACACTAATTTTTATCGCACACCATTTCCAAGGCATTCCAAGTTTCAGCTACTTGTCACTGGCTAAGACCATAAGCAGTCCTTAGTTTGTTTATGACAGAAATATATTCCGTGTGTCCTACATCATTTTACAACGCGTGATCTAATGGCCATTGTCACATAGTTTGTATTTTTGTACCTAGGTGACGATGAACCTGACATTTGAACAAGCCGCCGTGGGTTGTGAGAAAGACGTCCTACTCAACGTCTCTGACACCTGCCCACGTTGCCTTGGTAACAAGGCGGAACCAGGGACTCGCAAGGTCCAGTGCCACCATTGCGGCGGAACCGGCATGGTAGGAGACGTTGTGAATTTATTATGGTAACCATATTTAGTTAGATTCATTACACTAACTATTTAGTTATTGTATGGGTGATATGCTCCCCATGTTGGTGCTGTTTGGTGGATTTGGCCAATCACTGTGCAAGTGACCTGTGATATTTTAGCTTGTTTTTTAGGTCGACTTTTCGACAGAGTCGACCTAATAAAGCCAGTCTCAAATGTTCGTCCATACATAAGTCTGTCCGTCTGTCCACAGTACGTTTTTTCTATTTCAGTGGAATTTGGCATGTAGCTAGAGGTCGATGAGTGATGCATGACGGTATGCAGTATGACCCGATCCAAGGTTAAAGTCATGAGACCTTCAAAGTTGGAAATCCAGCTGTTTTCAAAAGCTGTCTCCTCCGCCATTTACAATTGCAGCTGGCAACTGACCACGGATTCTTAAACTAGGGTACAATTTCTGAATTTGATCGGGTTGGATTTTTGCTGTTTGGTCTAGTTTTTGTGTCACGTGACATTGAAGCTGGCACAAACGTCATTTTGAAGAGTTGACCGTCAGTCCCGCACGGGGCTAATGTTTTGTGCATGTGTTATGCCAAAGCAACATACTGCATTTAGGTCAAAACATGTGATTTCCATTTTGCCATGTAGTACAGAACCAGCAATGAGATGAGACGTGGCTAATGTTTGTCCACTTTCTACAGAACATGTCTGCCATAAATTCTAATTAAAGACGCACAATTGTTGGTGAAGACGTTGGGATCCTTTTTGTGTGATGGTGTGTGTTATTGGTGAAAGAGCTCGCTGTTGTGACTGCCTCTTACGTTGTCAACCGATTTTCACAAATTCTTTCACCCTGAGACTTGGCAGCAATTTGTATCATACTCACCATTAAATATTCCACCACGTCTGACTCTGAAACGTGTGGCTACACTGCCTTGTGAAACATTTGACACATTTTAAATTGTGGCTTTCAACACTGTCCTGATTTTTCTGCCGCTCTGCGTTATTACTGCCCCGCCTACACGTAGTGTATGGGCCAAACTAGTAAAGGTCGCTGGCGTCTGTCGTCGCCGTTTGTCGTCTGTCGTCGTCTGTAATGCTCCATGGCGGGCCTGCAGGCGACTTCACCTGCGCAGGCCAGGCGATGACGTCATGCTGCCTCCAGTCTAATTATAGCTCCATTGGTGCATGGTGGGCCAGCACAGTTACGTCCCATTAGGGCGACGCCTTGTTAATATGATTGTTGTTGCTGATGTATTACTACGAGCCCGGTGGACGTGTATGTTCTGTAGGAGACGATCAGCACAGGTCCATTTGTGATGCGGTCGACCTGTCGCTATTGTTTTGGCACTCGACTCATTGTCAAGACGCCATGTGCCGAGTGCGAGGGTAAAGGTAACACAATACAGCGGCGACGAATCACCGTCCCGGTCCCGGCCGGTGTGTAGACAGATCATTCTATTTGTTGCTGCTGCTGTTGCTACCCTTTACCGGGTACCCCAGGTTAACTCGTTTGACTATTATTTTTGCACACCGTGTACACCGAGATCACTTGTCCGCGCTGACTGGTTACATTACATCACTGGGTACCCCGAGGTAACTCGTCCTAATGCTGTGGCGGCCTTTTCCAGGTAATTATTACCCGGTAAAGGGGTTAATGTCAATGTCTCATTGTGATCACTACAGTTATTGCATGGTTTTAGTATAGTTAATGCAGGAATGGTTTGATTTTGTGGAAATATGTTGCTGCTGCTCAGTGTAATGACTCTTTGTTCAGCAAGCTCAGTACCTGGATGGACATATGTTTGCACGCAAATAAACCGTCTGAGTATGTAGCTGTAACTCAGCCTGGCCATCCTTCATGGGTGGTGCTGTGACTGCAGCTAGCGAAAGCTTGGAATAAACACTAAACAGTCGCAGCACGCAATGCACTACTAGTTTGTAGCGAGCGTCATGTAACTTACCAGTATCTTACGTCCTTACCGGTGACTTACTTGTAACTTGCCACCAATAAATTGCTGGTAGCTTACCAGTAATTTATCATATTATTTATTTTCTTGTCATTTTGAAGTATATTTCTATTATTTTGTTTAGTAAAAAATAATTTCCAAATAACACAACGATACTAATTACGCACCAAAGTCACAAACTTCATGTTTATAAATGTTCACCGTGCAGTAGTCCAGTTCCATTGTTCATTGACTGCACGCATGTTTATCACATGTGGATGCTCATATGATATTTGTCAGGTGTGGAGGACGGTCAGACTGTTAGAATGCCCGTCGGAAACAAAGAGATTTTTGTTACATTCAAAGTGAGTTCAAACTTGTCAGTTTAGCCTATACAGAACTAGCTGTACGTCAGTGTGAAAGCTGATATAATCTCTCTTTGATGCTGAACTTGGACAGCTGTCGGCTTTGGCTACGTTGAATGTTAATGACACCCAGAAGTGCTTCAGTCACAATTACTCTTGCTCCTGAAAAGTCAGCAGTTTGTATGTGGATGCGACTTGTACCCTGAATTATCATTATTAATAGTTTGTTTACATAAAAACCTTAACTTAATCAGCCAGTCCATTATATAGGAAGTTACAGTAGGTCTACTGAGAAGTACAACAGAGTCATGCGATGTACGTTATTTTACGTTGGTGATGGAGTCGCCAAACCCGTGGTGATGTTTTCCACACCGCTGGCAGGAAGAGCTGAATGCTCTGCTGTCTCAGAGCTCACAGAATCAGTCACAACAGAGTTATGCCGTTCCATAAATCCTGAGAGGATCCACTGTGCTTCACGGTGGTAATGTGTGAAATAAGTTGGACCGTTATTGCTGTGTGACGCACGGTACTCAGGTGGAAAGAAGTCGGACATTTCGGCGCGAAGGAGCCGACATACACTCGGACGTAGTCGTCAGCCTGTCTCAGGCGATTCTTGGTGGAACAATTCGCACACCTGGCATCACTGAACAAATTCTCTTCAATGTGAGTATTCTTGTCATCACCATTCTACTAATCTGTAGCCGATTACTTCATGTCTTATAAAAGGTAAAGGCTTCCCATGCTTGTTACCGAGCGTTGGGCCCGGAGCTGATCCCGGTGTACAGGCAGTCAGCCCGCAGGTGACTTAAGTCATCCACCCGGTGGTAGGCTGCCATTACTTTCCACCAGGCCTACAGTTACCTTCCCAACTGCAGAGCATCACTGCCCTTTGGCTGGTACTCATTTTACCGTCCCATGGAGGGTAGATGGCTGAGTTGACCCGTCTTATAATAACACTTATATACTGTTACTACTTTTAAAAAGTTCAAATAGTTGACATTCTATGGATGTTTTGCCTTTGCACTTTGCAGAATGCTGTATTAAAGTATATGTCTATAACTTGTCCTTGAGTTGACTAACAGTGAGTTGTTTTTTTTCAGCCAGTTGATGATGGGATTAAGTCATTGATGTTAGACTAACTGTGAGTTCACCTGGTTCTGACTGTTTTTAGTCTGTAACTTAATGTGACGTTTTAAAGACAGAACTGCTGAAGATATTGCGTATAACAGTACTGATATTTAACCCTTGAACCCTGTGTTTCAAGTCCACGTGCTCCGTCTCATCGATGATGGATATATCTTATCAAATCTGTAAGAAAGTCTGCACTGTCCAGGTGATAAACTGGGGAATGGTGACCAGTGTTTATCCCAGGATTGCACAGGGTTGGCATGTTGATTTATCCCAGGAATTACGCTGCCTGTCTAGTAAACCAGCGATCAACACTGACACACGCGGTCCTTGAGAGAGTGTGTGGAAAGCTTTTATTACTGGTCCGTTATTGTTTTGCTCGCTGGCATCTGTCGTCGTTGTCTGTAACACTCCACGGCGGGTTTGCAGGCAGCTTCAGCCGCACAGGCCAGGTGATGACGTCATGCCACCTCCAGTCTAATCATATCTCCACGGTAACACTGTACGGCGGGCCAGTAGTGTTACGTCTTGATTGGTCGGCGTTGCTGCTATAATGGTCTGGTTGTTTCCAGGTTCCTGCAGGTTCTTCGTCACACACCGTGATCCGTCTGACCGGTAAAGGAGTCCCACACGGTCGCAGCTCACAAAGAGGTGACCACTACGTCCACCTCAAGATTAAAGTTCCAACGTAAGTCCGTTACACACGGATATTGTCACAAATATTGTCACAAATATTGCGAAAATGTCTCTGTAGTCACCATCATGGATTTTTAACAGTAGCTGCCCATTGAATATAAGTAGTTATGGAGTTAAATTCCTCTACTTTCCATTCCCTCAAAAATCACAAAATTCGATTTCGGTTAGTAAAATGCTGTGAAAATGGAATCTATAGTGTCCTGAAAAACAGAAATTGTGTAAGTTATGGGGATTATGTAGCAGGTGCTGGATTGTTAACAAAGAGTGAACAGTTGTGTTAGTACTACAGTTAATAAAAGGTCATGTGATAGTATGAGTACTTGTAGGAATAGCACTGTCACGCATGTGTTGAAGTTAGCCATGATTGTCACTCATAGTTGTCACGGCATTTATTTTGTTTCTGACTGATGGTTATTAGAATAGTTACGATCTGTTGCCAGGCTGGAGGTCTTACGGTGACCAAACCTGGCTTTAGTTTGCTTTTGCTTTTGTTGTAGTTACTGCAGTACTAGTCTGAGTGATTGGCTGAGAATAACATCCCTTAAGTGACCTGTTTTTGTGTCTAGTGAGATGTTAAACCTTAACAAAGTGGATCAGTGTTATGTATTATGTATTTGTATATCTTTGCTGTCCAACAGTGTCGACGGAGGCATTGTGTATTCAGTCTGTCCATCCACCGCGTACGTTCACTCATCCGGACATGAACGGTTTGCGCAATCTTGATGAAACTTACAGCGAATATTCACTGGCCCCTGCTGATGACCTGATTAGATGCTGGAGGTCAAAGGTCACAGCAGGCCATCGAGGTGGTGAGGGCATCCACGTTAATGCTGGAGTGTCAAAGACCATCTGTGCTGAACCACTTTTCATTGTAACTGGAAAGGCTTCACGCATGTAGAAAGCTGTTCCCCATAGATTCTGTTTTGTGATGCCGCGCTCGACTTTGAGTAGCTTTAAGCAAGAAACTAAACTGAATTCATTGGCATAGCGGGTGTGATTGACATGCAGGAGACTGACGGCACAGCAGAAGGCGTTGATCTTGGCCTACGCTGAGACGGAGACGGGTGTGGATGGAACTGTTAATGGTGTCGCCAGCACGAAGGACGGTACGTTGTCATCACTCGTGTATTTTTAGGTCGACTCAGAATTCTGAATCGACCTAATATAGTGGGTCTCAAATGTCCGTCTGATCGTACGTCCGTCCGCCCACAGAAAGTTTTTTCAATTTCAATGATATTTGGCACGTACGTAGAGGTCGATGAGTGATGCACGACGGTGTGCAGTATGACTCGATCCATGGTCAAGGTCACCAGCCCTTGAAATTTAGCAAATCCTTCCATTTTTAAAAGCTATCTCCTCCGCCATTTACAACGGAGTTGGCAGCTGATCACTGATTCTTAAACTAGGGCACAATATCTAAATTTTGATCAGGCCCGATTTTTGATATTTGTCTTAGTTTTTGTGTCACGTGACTTTGAATTTGGCATAAACGTCGGTTGCGAAGAGTCGACCATCAGTCCTGCACGTGGCTAATTTATTTCTTACTCAACTGTGCTAAGTTCTCAAACAAGTGCTATAATGAGTGTTAGTTGCATTGGTTGACACATGTCACACGAAACTGCCAAAACAATTTCCAAAATGTTGAGGTATTTTTTACCATGCAGTGCAATGATAGTGCAGTATCTGCTATGGCTGTGTCCACCTGTCCACCATGAGTCCGAGTTCAGTCACAACAGGATCACATCAACATCGCTGCACGATAGCCTAGGGACTTTGTTTTCTGATTTTGAAGACATTGTTGAAATTCATCATCATAGTCATCATCGTGGGAGTTCATAGTGCCCTGTTACATGAGAACGAACATTATTACAGTCACGCTGAACGAGACAAAGAAACGAGTAGCAATCAACAAATGTTAAAAGCAGTGGTAAAATAATGTGACTTTCCACAGTTTTCAAAACTTGACGGGATCTGCCGGAAAGCGGATATTGTGAGGAAGTGGTTCCAGGTGAGAGGACACACATATGAGAAGGCTTGTTCCCTAAAACTTTATGCGCAATTATGGTAGATTGTAATCGAATGTGGAGGCAGAAGATGACCGAAGCCCGGAGTGTTGTCTGCCAGGGCTGACCATCTGAACACTTTCCGTCAGATATGTTGGACTATGACCGTAGTAGATGGCGCGGACAAGGCAGAACTTGGTTTTGTAGTTGACCGGTAGCCAATGCAACTGGACGAGACTCGGTGTGACATGGTCGAAGTGACCTAAGTTGAACACCAGTCAGACGGCTGCATTTTGAATGTGCTGTAGTGGCTCTAGTGTGGCTTTTGGCAGTCCAGCCAACACAGTGTTACAATAGTCCAGCCTGGACGTTATGAACACCAGGACCAGCTGCTGTGTGGACGGACCTGGCGCAGATGACGAGTGTGGTAAAAGCATGCAGTGGCAATTTTAGTGACGTGTTGTTTCATCATGGGATGACCTCAATGCCGAGGCACCACATTCACTTGGGTGTGGGAAATATTGTGACTTTCAACAAATAACTACATATGTGTTGACAACAATACAAAATAGACGCACAGTTTCTGTGACCGGTGAATAGAAAGTCCTATTTGCTCCATTTAATGGTGATCTTGAGTGACCTTAACCCATCTCACTCTTATTTTTATGTTTTCGATCTTCTTTGTATCTTTGGCATGGCTGAAGCTTTGCAAGTCAAATTTAGTACAAATTTGACATTGATGCTTACTAGTGTACGCATGATAGCTTTTTCAGAGTGGGGTGTGTCCATGGTCATGTGACCTCTTTAAATTTGGAAACTAAATAATATCTTGGAAACATTACAAATTTACAAGTTAGAAATAGTGTTACAGTGGAAGAGTAAGGGAAAGCGTGTGGATG
>Ga0209780_1003255_pt1 | contig 12011 bp, 13 predicted proteins | sample WorMetexBAHAMAS2_FD_187384 | JGI IMG/M metagenome (GOLD analysis project Ga0209780, IMG submission 187384) | Marine gutless worms symbiont microbial communities from Max Planck institute for Marine Microbiology, Germany - Inanidrilus exumae... | ecosystem: Host-associated > Annelida > Digestive... | reverse complement strand
GCTAATAAAATATGCTGATGATACCAATCTCCTTGTTCCCTCTGACTCTGACGTTGGCCTTGCTGAGGAATTCAATCATGTCAAACATTGGGCTGACGAGAATAGAATGGTTATTAATATTCTAAAAACCAAAGAAATAGTATTCAGGCGACCTAACCCAAGGCGGTGCATCAACCCAGTCCCGATCGATGAGGTTCAACAGGTTACATCTGCTAAGCTACTAGGAATTACATTATGTGACAAAATTTTGATATTTGCTGTCTTAAAGCGGCGGCACTTACAACGAAGAGAAACTGTAGTCAGTTTTTGTTTTCTAATCAGTTTAATAGACATACTCTTGCACGTATGATTTGTCTTCAAGTTTTCGTATTGTGCGTTTTCACGAGTTTATTTCATGTCTGTACGATGTACAGCGCTGATGGGCAAACAACGCTGACAGCAACAGTTCCAGACACAATCACATCATGGGTCCTCAGTGCGTTTGCCATTAACCCAAACGTCGGTCTTGGAATCGCATCAGAACGGGCAGAGGTCAGTATCATGGCCTGTGTGGTAGTATATAAGCTGTTGCACAAGCCAATAGCCAAAGTAATCGAAATGGCCAAATTTCGACCCCTTGCTCCGAAATTCTTCAACGGATTTTGATGAAACTTGGAGTTTACAACTATGTCGCGAAAATAGCCACACAGACAAATCCTAATGGCGCTGCGACAACGTGGGTGGTCTGGGAAAACGCATATCTTGTCATGTTTTCGGTTTCTAGCTTAGTATACCTTTTTAGCCCGCGCGGCATGCATGACCCGCGGGCTATATGTTCTGCTTTCGTTAATTTTTTTTTTCTTTTTTTTTAAAATAAACATTTGAGCAAAGATCACTCAGGATCTAATAATTAATTTTCACCAAAATTTTACCATATGGTACGTATTTGATTGTGGATTGCCGATTTGATCCCCTTTTCCGATGGCTCAAGGAACGTTGCCATGGCAACCAATTTTAGGGTCAAATTTGGCGAAATCTGCCGACTTGTTTTCATTCGTCGCCTTCGCATTTTAAAACGGCTTGGAATATCGCCATTCTGATTTTAAAAGTTCATCTGCGATGATTTGGCTACATTTTCGTAAATTTGGTGAACTGCGGAGTTTAATGTTACCGCAAAGGTGTTCAACCAATCGTTTCTTTCATTAAAACAAACCTTTCAGACTAATTATCTCAGGAACAGGATTCACTGGACCGATTTTCACCAAATTTTCACCGTATGGTTTTATCTACGATGTGTTACACATCAATCGGAAAGCCCACGTTGCCTGTAATTTCCACTGTTTTTTCGAAAATGAAGGACTTCTAAAGATCACGGCAAGTCATATGTACACTGTAAATTTGTTTATATTTCGGAAACGGTGCCAGATGGCAGATGCATGCAGTCGTTTATTGGTGGTAGATACTATTAGAGGCTTTAGAGCCTTGGCCAGATATTTAAAATACTCACTAGATTACATCAAAAGTTCCTTCAATCGGGCAGCCAACTTTATTTTTGGTAGCAGTGGCAGAAAAACTTCTGAAGTATGATATCCAACTCATTAAAGAAAAATGTTTGCCGATTTTATTGTATGGTCTCGAAACATGTCCCCTCAAAACAGCTGATCTTAGATCACTGGACTTTGTCGTTGATCGTCTTTCCTTGAAATTATTTAGGACTAACAACATGGATTCTGTCAGACAATGTCAGCAATTTGTAACTTTGAATTGCCCAGCATGACACTTATTAATAGGGCCGCTAAATTTCTGTCACTATTTTTATGTAAATAGTATAGACTTATTGTACTACTGACAACCGATGCTTCTTTTGATAATCTTTTTGTTACTTGAGTTATCTTTTAAAAATTTTATTTAATATTAGTGTATTTTGTTTAATTGTATATAACTACCACTTGATGATAGGTGGCACGGTGACGCAACGGATAAAGCATTGGACTTGCGATCAATAGGTCGTGGGTTCGAATCCTACTTGGGGCAAAGCTGCGTAACAACCTTGGGCACGTTGTTCACACCAATGTGCCTCTGTCACCGAGTAGTATAATTTGGTACCGGACAAGGGGCGGTGATGCTCTGCTGCTGGGAAGGTAACCACAGGCCTGGCGGAAAGTAATGGCAGCCTACCGCCGGGTGGATGAGTGCCTGTACACCGGGATCAGCTCAGGGCCCAACGCTTGTTTACCACTTGATGGTGAATAGGGATTATCATATAAGTGATACATGGCTTATCGAATAGAAGCAATTCTAATGACCTTGAGCGACCTTCAAGGCCATTCATTTACTGCAAGTCTTTTTGAAATGTTATATTTCGTACAGCTTTGCAGCAGTTGACAAGACTTCAACTGACATAGCGCTTCGCGCGGTCCCTCTGCGATAGCGGAGCTTTTTGCTATTATCTATGAGACGGCGATATATCTGACGCCTCTGCAGTTTTAAAGTACTGTTGTTATATTTAATAGTCATAGTGTATTTGTGTACAGATAACGGCGTTCAAGCCATTCTTTATCTCGCTAACTTTACCTTATTCTGCAAAACGTGGTGAAGAATTTGCATTGCAAGTCACTGTCTTCAATTATCTTAGCGTGCCTCTTCAGGTATATTGCATATTGTATTTGCTTATGCCATTCTTATTATTATCTCATTATACTACGTTATTTCTTTTTTCTTAGTGTTATTTATTTATTTATTATTTTTATCTAACAGTTATTTTGGTATATACAGGCAACAGTGACCTTAAAGGAGTCTGATTACTTCAAAGTTCGTGTTCCTAATGCCATTCTGCCTCAAAAGCAAACCGTGTCAGCACCTGTTCAGGTCGGTTTGAAATTTTAACACAAAATATTCTGGTAGCATTCCGATTATCACACATTAACATGTTTGCACTCGGACGCTTATCATAGGCGCCGACTCCACAGGGCAGTGGGAAATTTGCCCCGGTACTCGTGAAGGAAAAGCGCAGACAACACAGTTTGCACTGATACTTTTCGGGACTTGATGCCAGATTGATACAATAATATCTTTGCATTTTCATGATACTCTGCATCTTTCATACTTACAAATTGTTGTCATCAGATGTGTTTCCATGTCCTCATTATGAATCAAATTCGCTGGCGGTCGGGGCTCCGGCCCGGATCCCGCTGGGGGAGCTTTCGACGCACCCCAGACCAGCTAATCGGATGGTGAGGGGACACCACTCCCCATTGCCCGTTCCCGCTCGCTCGACGCCTTTGGCGTCTCGCTCAGCGTGATCGGCATTTCGACTCCGCATCTCCCCCAGAGTTGCCCCGATACTTGAAATGGAAACTCGGCGCCCTTGGTCATTATCCTTTGAAAGTCCTGCAAGAATCCCCAAGAAAACATCAGTGGAATAAGCGATATTTAAGTGTAGGCCTATATAGTGTAAAAGAATTATTCTAGAGTAGGTGGGATAAAGCCAACTGTCACATTCATTCATTGTTTTGTTGTTAGATCAGATCAACAACAACTACCAGCAGAATCATCAGAGGAAGAGGACAAAAGGACTACAATATCTAATAATTTAGTTTAATAACTGATATGTTTGGCATTTGCTATTACGGTGACTTATCGGCTGAAAACTGTAGGTACGCAGTAAGGACGCTACGTCAACATATTTCTGGATTGTTCCAGACACACTCGGTCAGATTCCATTTGAAGTGAGTGCTGTGTCTGGATACGCTGGCGATGCAGTTCGTCAGCTGCTGCTGGTGGAGGTAAATACACTTAATTTGTAAGTTAGTGGAGAGCTTCAGTCGTAGTACGGTATTCATTGTTGTAGTTACCCATAGCTGCCGGCGTGGGTAAGGTGGGCGTTCAGTCGTGTCTGTCTGTTTGTTGGTCTGTTTGTTACTTTGTCTGTGTGTCTGTCTGTTTGTCCGCGCTGTAAAAAAAACGGCTTGAGCTATCAACACCAAACTTGGTACACATGTACTCTATAGCAGTCGCTCAGCATGCATTGAACCACAGATCAAAAGGTCAAAGGTCAAGGTCACACGGTTACGAAAACCGCAAGGTCGCACGGTTGCTAGTGACCATAGCCGGTATTCTGTACACATGTGCTAACTGCGGCCGTTGCCGGCGTGGGTCTACATGTCGATACGACTGCCTATGTTGTCTAGTTTGTTGAAGCAGAGATTAGTAAGATGAATAATTGTAACTGAGTAAGAAATATAGTCGATCTCTGTTGCCAAAAGATTAGATGTTTGGTCAATAGTTACCACAAACTGATTTTACGTCTATATACAATATTACTCCGACTTAATCTCTTCTTCTTCCAAACACCCATGTCGACTCCAGCAAATGATCAACATTAAACTACTAGAAGTCAATGAGTTTAGCACTCATTATAAGGCGCTACACAAATGTCCTGTTTACTTTACTTTTAGATGGAATAGCCGAACTTCATGTCTCCCTGGCTGCCGTTTCAATTTCGAATTATCTCTTAACTCTCACTTACACTACGTCCTGCATTGCTGTCAATCCGTCCCAATAATTTTGAAGGTCCAGCCCTTCCAAATGCCTCTTTCTTCCTTCCCCATCCTCTCGTCCCTCCCGTCATTGCCTGCTATCCCCTTCTCCGCCGCGAAGCGGTCTCTAAAATCCACCTATGGGGTCTGGTGAGCCGTGAGCGCTGTAAGCTCCCCCAGCAGCTGGCAGCAGGGTCTGAGGCTTCGCCCCAGACAATTAGCTTTTGGTGTATCTTAAGCTTCTCAGAAGGCCTCTGGTGCTAACGATTAAAAGCTGACAAAGATCCCGCTTAATCTAGCGCTCTGTGCCAAAGACCAAGTAGCAAAGACGGAAAACTAAAACAGATACGATACGAGACATTATATTTACAGTTCCATTTTACTGTCACGTAGCCGGAAGGCATCGCTTCTGAATACAGTACGTCGACGTTCATAAGTTTGTCTGATGGTGAAAGTTACAATGGTACACTCAACATATCATTTCCTGCCGACGGAGAGCTCGTGCCTGGCTCGCAATACATAGAACTCACTGCAATTGGTATGCTGTGAATTTTTTCGTCTAAATTTCTTTTCTGTCTAATGACTACTGCTATCAGCAAGTAACAACACTCTTTGACTTAAAATCAACGTTTTAACTTTTAATGCATATCAATTTTATAATACTATTTTGTTTTTTCCCAGTTATATCCGTATGACAGATAAAATATTGTAAACAGCCTACACATTAGTTTTTTCATTCACAAGTAAAATAAAACGTGTTAGTTCATAATTAAAAGCATATTCTTCTAGTAATGATCTATAGTTTACCGGGTATTGTACATGTAGGTGACCTGATGGGACAGTCACTTGATGGTCTTGGCAATCTGCTTAAGATGCCATACGGCTGCGGAGAACAGAACATGTTGTATTTTGCTCCTGACGTTTATGTGCTTAAATACTTTGAAGCAACAGGAAAGACTGACGTATCTATCGTGACAAAGGCAAAACGGTTTCTCAATGCAGGTATTGTTAATGCTAGAGAATTAATTGTATTTTAGGAATAGTTCAGTGTTGATAATACCTCAATGAACAGTGTAGGATGTTGTTCAACCAAGTTACTGCTGCGGGGCGTAATATATAAATTAAGCAAATAGTGCTCTGTACTATATTTATTTATAATAAATTAAACAGTGAATTAATTACCGACTTATTGTCTAATTATAAACATTCTACTTATTGACAGCTAAAATTTTCACTATAACTATAGCTAAGTCCTAGTTTACTATTGGCATATGGTGGAATTGGGTGCACTATAAATTGTTGCATTACATAAATATTGTAAGTCTAGTAGGCCTATATGGATATATTACCTAGTTTTCCATGTAGACTGGAATATGACATTGTGAATTGTTATAACAGGGTATCAGAGACAGTTGACTTATCAAAGATCTGATGGATCATTTAGTGCATTTGGCAACAGAGACAAGGCTGGAAGCACATGGTTAGTAATCTCATTCACTGGTCTAATATATGCATTGCTTATTATTTATTAATATGAAACTGAACAATGTCAATCTGTCAGTTTATGCAGTCATGTGCTGTGTACATCTGTAAGTACAAGAAAGACCAAGAAAACAAGAACAGGGATTTATTCATTATTATTAAATGTCATTTTTCCACCATGATCGCCTTGAATTTTACCAAAGAAAAAGAGTTCATTTTTTCACTAATTGTGCGAATTACTCGACGTTGTATGAAATGTGTCAACAAACAGACTGTCAGGGTGAAATTTGTCAGGTGGTTTGGTTCAACCCTTATTTTTGTCATGATGCTCGTAGTTTGGCATTACACGTTGGGAGTCAGTGGAAGCCTCTCAGTACCGTCTTAATCTGTAACACTTCACCAATGCAAATTCTTGGGCACAAACTATTCATCAAAAATATCAAGTTTGCAAGCACTCAAGTTGACACAGTAAAATTTATTAATTATCACTCTTGTAGAACATGAAAAGAAAGTAAATATATGCCACACTATGCAGAGAAGAAAGTTACTGACATCAACAGTGAGTGAGTTGATGGTACTTTCTACAAATGGATTGCTACTTCCTGTCTAAAAAACGTAATCCATAGCTGGCTCAAGTGACAGACACATGCCGTAGATAAGGCAACAGGTGCCCCAATAAGACAGACGATGGCGAGTGAAGGCACAATTGCTTGTGCAAAATGTTCTAGTGCGAAAATCAGAATTTAGTTGCTGTTGATCGTCTTGAATCATCTGCTTCAGTGATGTTATGTCAGTATAACCGTTTTGCATAAGTATTATTATGACGACTATTTCTTACATATTACTAAAGGTACAGAGAAAGTTTAGAGTGTATAAACAGCAGCAGCTGGAAGGCATGTGCGTGGAATTGGAAGCAGCGAAAGTCCAGGCAGCTCTTTCAGATAGTCAAATCGATGACTCGAAAGTTCCAGCCACGTCTGCAATGTATGCAGTCAGCGACTGGCGAAAATTTGACTGAAGCTACACAAATCGCAGACAGCTGGAAAGGTTATTGTGAAGACTTGTACCATGATGAAGAAGGGAAAGGAATAGAACAAGTATATTGGGAGCAAGAGCCTCCACCGCTTTGTTCAGAGGTTGCTCGTGCCATATGTCAGACAGCAAGTCGCAAAGCCACAGGTCCTGATGAGGTCCCAGCAAAACTGTTGAAATCAGGGGAGAGACAATACTGAACAGAATGCACAGAACATGTGTAACAATCGAAACAGAAATTGCAGACGAATTGGCGGGATTACGACAAGGAAGGGAAACAAGAGACGAAATTACGAATATTAGAATACTGATGCACAAGGCACGCCAGCACCAGCAACCACTTTACATGTGCCCTGTGGACTTCGAAAAGGCATTTGACTCGATCTCCCATTATAAGCTCTGGGTGACTATGATGGACGTGAAATATCCTGAGCACTTCATTGACTTGCTGGCCAAACTGTACAGGAAACAGCTCGCTAAGGTCAAAGTAGCGGGAATACTATGAGAATGGTTTCGTGTTAAGAAAGGAGTCCGACAAGGTTGTGTCCTTTCTTCGTACTTGTTCAACATCCTAGCGGAGATGGTGATGAGGGAGACTCGGTGATTTTCAAGGTAGACTATAAATTGGAGGCGAATAGTCACGAACCTTCGCTACGCTGATGACATCATCCTTTTGGGCCGGCCACTTCAGAGGCAGAACTACTGGAGCTGGTGGATCGCCTAGTCCGAGTCAGCCGTAAATTACAGCCTACTCATCAACGTCGACAAGACCAAGGTAATGGCGAGCGACGGCATAGCGTCGTCACATTAGCGTGCGTGCCGCATACTCATTTAGAATGAGCAATTAGAGCAGATGGATACGTTTCTGTACCTTGGATCGCTGATTACAGAACATGGTGAGTGTACGACGGAATTTCATACCAGGTTGAACAGGGAGCCGGTGATCGCGACATCGCTAGAGAAAACATGGAAAAGTCACAGCATGCCGATTTCAACGAAGATACGACTAATGAAAGCGGTAGTGTATCATGTAGCAGCGTACGGCTGTGAAAGCTGGACACTAGGAAAGAATGAAGAAACACATCTTGAAGCCTTTGAGGTGAAAAGGCTGAGAAAGATTCTGCGGGTTTCGTGGACAGCAAAGAAAACAAATGAGTGAGTTTTTAACAAAGCTGGAGTAAATATGCAACTGTTAGACACTGTCAAAGCAAGGAAGCTAGCATACTATCGTCACATCATGAAGAAACAATGGAGTTGCCTGGAAAAAGAGATAATGCAAGGAACAATGCCAGGTGCACGCAGGTGCGGACTGCGGAAGAACACGCACGGCCTGGATGGACAACATCAATACGTGGACAGAACTCCCCATGAAGAGTCAGTCAGAATGACAGAGGAAAGAGATACATGGAGAATGTATCCATGGGTGGCCAACATTCGGCTCAAGAACGGCTCAAGAACAGAACTGAACTAACGGCAAAAGAGACTGTTGTACATCCACTTAAACGTTTGTCCATGTAGCATTATTTGTTTTTTTGGAGGTAAGCCTCCATCATTCTGCTATCAGTGATTTACATAGCATGATAGCAACATATTTAAATAAAAGTCACATCTTTTAAAACTATACTACTGAAGCTACTGAAGTACCGAAGTGCTAGGAGAGGCGTCTATGCTCTTTGGAATGCCAGAAACCTTATGCAAGGAGCAAGAGTTGGAGGAGCGTCTATCACTACCAGATGCTCAAGCTGGTGAAAACATAGGTTCGCTTCCCACTCACAAGAACCTTTGTACTCAAACTAAAGTGTTTGCTCGATTCTTTTTCCCAAGAACCCGATTCCTACCTTTCGACCTTACAGGCCTGGCCACTGACTGATCCCAGTTAATTTTGACAGCTGTTGCACTGAAAATAATTGTAATGCTGAGTTACGAATATGTTGTGATCATTATGGCGACAGGCTGAGTGCGTTCGTTGCCAAGTGTTTCCATGAAGCCATAGACTTCATTCCAGTGGATGATGGAAAGATTGCAGTAACATTGAAATGGATGATAAACAACCAGAACAGAAATGGTTCTTTCTCAGAGCCGCCATATGGCCGTGTACTTAACAGCAACTTGCAGGTATTATTGCTGATGCAACTGTAAGTAACTGATGACACTATCTACAAACCCCTTAAATGAATACAGAGTTTGATCAGCATTCCTTCACTCAAGATATGGAATGAAATCACAGTCACTGTCAAAACTTCTGTTAAAGCAGCTGTTTTAAAATGATGGTTTATATCTTATTTCTTTAGTCAGTTGTCCACTCCCTGAAATAATCCATAGCTGTCCACCTGGCGACTGCCCGCAACTCTAATTCAAGACTTCCTTGCCACTATGCGGTATGCACAGTATACATTAGATTAGTATTATTATTATTACTATTATTATTATTATTATTATTATTATTATTATATACAGGTTGACTCTTGCTTGTATCATTTGTAGAAGTCGTGTTTAATCTCACGGTATGTATGTACAGCTGACCATAATATTGTGTTGCTGAATGCAGGGAGGCTCGGCCAGCGGTGTTGCATTGACGGCTTATGTCCTTGTGTCGTTGCTGGAGAACTCGGGCAACCCGCACGTCAGTGAAGTTATTGTTTATCATTACCGTGCGATGCCGCACGTGACATTGATGTAGCACGCTATAGCAGTTTTGTTTCTCTGTATGTCTACTCTTTCATCATACTTGTGATATGTATTCACCACCACCACCAACAACAACAACCCGTTTAACAGCTATTTGTCCAGGTCAAGGCGGGTGAGCTGTTATCAGCAAAATAGCTTTCACTCGCTCACTTCCTATCTTTGTGTGTGCCGGCATCGTATCGTATCTTATGTAAATTTCCTACATTTACTACAGTTCATAGCATCCTCCTTGATTAGTTGTCGAGTACGACAGTCTTTGTCCATAACCGCTGTTTATGTTTTCTTTGGTCTGCCTCTAAGTCTTACGCCCTTCACTTTATATACGTTTTTCACCCAGTCCATCTCGTCATTTCTCGAACCATGTTCGTATCGTCTCAACCTATTTGGTTGTAGCACTTCAATTATGACATTTGTTTCTAGTTTCTCTGTTACCTTCGCGCCACACATCCAACTAATCATTATTATCTCAACCCGCTGAAGTGCCATCTCGTTATTTTCTTTTTTTGTTTTTTAGTTTTTTCTTAATTTTTTGTTTCTGTGCCGTGAGCTGGCCGTTTTATCAGCTTTTGAGCGCACGTAAATATATTGTATCGTATCGTATTTACCGACCTAGATTCATTGACATGTGAAATACAACTTTGCACAAACAGCCTCCGTATAACTTCCCTGTCATAAGAATGGAAACGTCCATATCGGTAAGCAGAAACGCCAGTTGTTATCTTGTTACAGTATTGTTTACGATTTTAAAGTGTAATAGAATTATGAGAACTAATGATGCAACTATTGTAAATGTTGATTTTTCTGCTTTTACTAAATGTTTTTAGTTCATCGCATAAATGTTTAGCTGCTCTTTAGTTCTGTGCTGTTACGCTGAAATGTTTCGTTGTGTTTTTGGGCCACTGTTAGTGCACTTGTGTGCCTTGTGTGTTCCAGTACATTTGTACGAATTATATGATATATGAACTAAACACGAATTGTATGAGATGGATCTGGTGGTTATTTAGGTGTCCTCGTCACGTTACCGCACAGCTCGAACTAGAGCAGTAGAGTATCTGGAATCTCAATTGTCCTCAGTATCGTCAGATCCCTACGCGCTCAGCATCATCACGTATGCTCTAACGCTCGCCAACAGTTCACGTGCCAGAACTGCTCTTCGGCAGCTTAACAGTCTCGCCATCAGCAAAGGTTTAACAACAACGTTTACATTGTCACTGAAATGACTGAATCGCTATCGACATATGATTCATATTATATATCTGTTTTTACCAGCTATGGTCAAAAAGTCTTAAAGAAAAAAAGAGTTTTATGACAATATGTTATTTTAACAACTGTGGACTTGTTAGCCATAAAGTACATGGAACTACATCACCTCATGGACCAACTACACGTCACTGGTAAAGAATACACACTACCGTAGATCACGGTCAGTCATTAGTTGCAAGATGATGAATGTATGAAATGAGCTCGCCTTCTTAACTTGCACTGCAGAGGCTAAATAACACTTGATGATTGAATCACACAAACAGTATGTTATCCATTCCATAGGTTACCATAGCACTGATAATGTTTACCGTAATACAGAATAGGTACAGTAGGGCTACTAATTTTGTTAGTTCTATATTTTATGTCCTATTAGACCGCATCGCCTGCAAGGCTGCAAGCAGTGCATAGACGTGGCCTATTGCTACAGATGTCGCACGTGGCGTGGTATGTGTGTGTGTCTGTGTGTTGGGCACACGGGTGAGCTTTGCAACTGCGGCTGAACCGATCGAGATGCCTTTGGAGGCTGACTCATGTTTAGACCCCTCAGCCGAACTGGCCGATAATTGTCGGCTGGCTTAAGAAACTTATCGGCGGCTAGCCGGCTGAGCCGGCTAGCCGATTATTTTCTCGGCGGTGGCTGAACTTTAATATTGTCGGCGGCTAGCCGGCTAAGCCGCTAATTTTCTCTTTTAATAACCCTTTTTCAAATATGTCTCGTTTAGTTTTGGGTCTACTATCATACTGATGTATCATAGAATGATAGAAGTCCAATTTTCGAGCTATACAAGAATCTCACACGTTTTAAAAATATTATATTCGTCTGAAGATAATGAGATGAGAAATCGCACAACATAAGAACTACATGTAGTCGTTGAAAACTTGCCATGTATGAGTCACTGAAAGTGATCAGAACAGAGTAGATCTAGTGGAAATACTGAACGTGTAAATACTGAACAAAGTAAGGTTCATTCATGATAACTTTTCGTCTGCAAAGTTTGCGTGTATTCGTTCGAATGACTAGTTATCAGT
>Ga0209780_1003254_pt1 | contig 12011 bp, 9 predicted proteins | sample WorMetexBAHAMAS2_FD_187384 | JGI IMG/M metagenome (GOLD analysis project Ga0209780, IMG submission 187384) | Marine gutless worms symbiont microbial communities from Max Planck institute for Marine Microbiology, Germany - Inanidrilus exumae... | ecosystem: Host-associated > Annelida > Digestive... | reverse complement strand
AAGGGCCGTGGATATAATAAGAACTGTGTATTATATCCACAGCCCTTGACGTGCCAAAAAGAATTTTTGCTGTTTTATATGTGTCAGTTATGGGCCTTACACGTTGTTACAAAACGACAGTTTTTTTACATTTATAATAATAATAATGATGATGATACTGGCCTCCATGCCGTCCACGTCCATGACTGACTTGACACGGTGCTGCTGTCGCTGACCAATGCTGAGAGGTAAACTTTTACACAGCAACAGAACGTCGTTAAACTGCACACATACACAACATCAACGCACTGTAATAATAATAATAATAACAACATGTTGTCCTAACGGGACGTAACACTACTGGCCCGCCGTGCAGCCGTGGAGCTATAGTTAGACTGTAGGCAGTATGACGTCATCGCCTGGCCTGTGCGGGTGGATATAATCTATATATTAAAATAGGACTGTCGCGATGCGTGAGCACGGGTGGGCGTGGCTTGGACGGACGGACGGTCGGACGACATGCGCAGACCGGCTGCGGGCGCCGGCGGAGAGGGGGCGGCACGGTGCGTGGCTTACGAGGTACACGGGTACAAGCAGGCTGGGCAGACGGGCAGACATGCAAACCGACGGCCCAACGCGCGATTTTGGCTCGTAATAATAATAATAATAATACATCCATTTCTATAACGCCATAAGGTTGTAATTTCAGAGGCACTGTCATGACAAACTGCAACAAATTTGATAATGAGACACGCAATATATGCTTATTCAACTTTCTTCTTCAGGCTAGCGTTTTGCATGGGACCAGTATGTCATTACTAGACCCATCCCATTCCCAATGCCGGATTTCCCATTCCCGACCCGGTCCCTTAGTTGTCACACTCAACACGTGCCAGTTAATTTCACACACAATGGACTGTAACACAGATAAATATAAATGAACCATAGACATCAAGATGACCATAAAGATGTTCCTAAGGTAAAAAATTTTCTGAGTTAACTTTTTACATTCAACCAGACACAAATTATGTCATTTCGGAGACATTCTTCCCAGCCAGTCTCAACATTCGGTACTGAAAAAACTAAACCCAACACAACAAAAGCAAGCAACATGGAAATAAACTAATTTAAGCTAACATAAAAACACATATAACACTCAACCTAAACAAACCCACACGCAAATTTAAGAACTGTTCACATGTGTGTGTGTGTGTGTGTGTGTGTGTGTGTGTGTGTGTGTGTGTGCACAACTGTCACACACAATACAGCACAGAACAGTTCTGATTATTTTCCCTCCTAAGCTCCAGACGATCATCAGAGCTCAGATGCTGTCTACTGGAGGAAGAGGGATAATATATAACAAAAAGCTACAAGTAGGACTACTGTCACGTTTATATTTGGCCTTATTTCTACAGTGTATCGACGTCTATCTTTTAAAACACTTCAAAGAAACCCAGAAAAATGCTAAATGTTTTACTGGCTGAATGTTTTACTTACATGAATGACACTCAGCCAAATACCTACAGTACCAAAGATCATTTAGTTCAAAGGCTATTTCATGGACACACAGACACACAACACCGAAACAACTGATCTACCAGGACCACTAATCAACGAGTCTCACCAGAAACACGTATCTGTCCATCACGTCACTGTCGCGAGCTGATATTCGTTTAATTTTTCCTTCTTTGATGAGCTCACGAGTTGGAGATATGACGTCCACTTCACCGTGCAGGCTTTCATTGATGTCAAGCAGCTTCCGAAACTGCTCCTGTTCATAACAGCGCAATGACAATACATGCATACACTTGCTGTAGCACCTAGTCAGTATCTACCTACATTATCTCTGATCATGCTCGGACAATTAAAATTTTAATACGTCATTGCAAGTACGTAAAGGTAAAAACAATGGTAACTCATCGTACACCTGTATCACAATTCACATCACAATTTAGAAAACGATATGTCTGTGAATAAAAGGACAAAGTCTGAAAATCTCACAGCATTTTTTGGATTTACTTACAATTTTTCTTCTGGCCTCATTGGAGTGTCCAGCGGCCGTCATTACAAGTTGTAGCGCCTCTGAAACACACGTATAACGCACAGAATAGCAACACGGTATACACACAAAGCACATATAAACAGAGAAGGCCAAAAGAACACTATTGGCTTTCACACAGAGTTCAGTTTTACATCCCACTCAACCTAAATACAGGTCATTTCAGAGATGTTCTTCCCAGCCAATCACTTAGCATGGCAATGAAGAAACCAAATCTAACACGACAACAGAAGAAATTAACCAACAAACCGAAGAATATGATAAAATAAAATATAGACAAAACAGAATGGGTTTTGGTGGCTTTCTATGGAATTGGGCCCAGAAATGGATCAAGCCTGCTCTTACAACGCCAGGGCCCACGATATGCTGGGCAATACGAAAATTACAGGTGCATGCAAAGAAAATTAGGTGCATGTAAAGGAGTGGGTGGGGTGCGTATTATGTATTAACGAGTCCACCTAACCATTACAAAACAAATGCAGTCAGCGTCGGCAGATTTCCCCCCAGAGATGCCATCTAGCAATCTCGACCAAATATCCTGACCGGTGCTACCATCTGGTGAACTGGACTAAACATTTATGTATCGGATAACACGACATAAAAATTTGAATGTGGCTTTTGAGATATGCAAGTGGAGAGACAGACTAACAAACAAACAAACAGACTGACAGACAGACAAACATGCAGACACACTGATCGCAATAGTCTGTATCGGTGATGAAGGCAAAATAATAAACAGTTAATAACACTACAGACATTTGAATGCTATTACTTTCCATGTTTTCTCTGTCTTCAGATTCAGCAGGAAGATGCTTCAAATAATCTGCAATGCACAAATGAAATGATGCTTATAAAGATACAATAAGCATGTATTCATGATAGCTATTAACACAAGTAAGTCCGTCTTCGGGGACGGCCGTAAATCCACACATGCCAATCTTGCATACATGTCACGCTGTGGAACATTCATCGTCCTTCACGTGCTGGCCAATTTGTCCATTTTTGGGCTTCTGGGAGAGATGGGAGATTACCTGCCTTAAATGCCAACGAACCGCTGTGCAAAATTTGACGTCGCTGGCTTTATCCTCGGCAGAGAAAACCATATCCGTACAAACAAATACACACACACAGTCAACAATACATCCAGACCTTGTCTATCGGCATGTGTGGATAATAAACACACCAGTAGCAGCGGCGGCAGCAACTAGAAATTCCTCACTTAATATTACATGCAGACATGGTTCTTTGGACCCACCCAAGTCTACCCTCCAATCAGCAACCATTTTTACATGGTTCACGAACGTTAACGACAGACAGACACACAGACAGACCACGCTACTCCATCCGTAGAAATAGGCCGCATTGAACTGTTGCTGCGATGCAGCCTAAAAACGGAACCTTTGAGAAGCAGTTCGTAACGAGGCACCCGCTGAATAGGTTCAAGCATATGATGCTGCAGATTAAGTCCACCACAAGCTGGCAGTTTCTAAACAACAAAAACAAACCCACATTCTCCAACTGTTGCTACACGTGTTACAAAAACGTATGCAATACAGACAGGTAAACAGTCACAGCAGATATACAGAGTGGGCCAATGTTACTGATATGGAAATCTCTGCTTAAGTTACATATACCAGTAAGCACCATAAAATAATAAACAATTCACAGAACAAGTCAAGCAAGTCTGCAGAAGCTATCTGAAGGAAAACAATCAGAGCAAAGTATTCAATTTCTGTTACAAATGAACAGTCACAGAAAAATCTGCATCATATTATTGTTGGGGAAACATTACAACGGTTAAAGAAAACAGACTTGTATCTCTTGGACAATCTGGAGAAAACGTGGAGACTTGTCAAGCCAATATGTGATTGCTTCCATTGCATTGTCAAAGTTCTTCACATATTCGGAGTACAGCTTTAGAAACGGAGCAAATTTCCGCATAACGCCCCCAAGACAAGGATCCTCTTTTCTGCAATGCATACATTAAAATTATTATATTACAGCACTGCAAATACAGGTCAATTATTATTAAGTAACTAAACTGCACAAAATACTATATTTCGTAGCTATAATTTCCTGGACATTTCAACTTGTAAAATTACAGAGTCGTGAGATGCAAACAGCTTAGTCAACTAATCCGCACAGATTTCTTTCTGTAAATAAACATACAGGAATTAATGCGAAGTGCTTTGTAACAGCAAATCTCTTAATCAAAACCAATACCACAGTTGCAGCGATTCTGATTTATAATTTATAATTTTAAAATTAAAAGCCTTTAACCACTAAATGAGGGCCAACTTGTACTGTCATCACAAAGCCAGCATAAAACGAGCAACAGTCCTTCTGTCTGTGGATGAAGACAGGATGAGGCCAGACCAATGCTCTGCATTTCCTTCAGTGCTTTGACAAGAACTGCGCCAAATCCAACATACTGCTGACCCCGCTTCACATACGAAACATTAGTTCTGTGTCTTTGCGAGATAAGGGAGACTAATGGTGTTGAGTATTACTGGGATTCACGCGCTCAGTATAAGCAGTTATCAAATCAAACATACAGTGCAATATCAATCAATCAGTCAATCAATGAATCAATGAATCAACCAAACAACCAACCAATGTGCTCACTCTGCATATCTTCAACACATTCACGAGAGAGGCGCCTACTAGAACCGAGAACGCTCAAAAAGCCATGAATTATGGCCAGACTTAAAAACTACGATGAAAAACTAATTTTCTCGCCTCTTAATTTTCTGACTCATTAGAGCCAAGTACACACATAAACATCATTTTAACAGCTATTCTTCAAATAAACCTGAGTCAGACATATCATCCTTGATTCCCTTTCTCCACCTGTTCCGAAAGAAAACCATTTGGGATTGGGATACCTGACCGATTGTTACAGGCCAGGTGTTCTTCCTGTCATCTACCGGATGGTGTCAAACAACTGAAGGAAACTCTATGTAGCCACAGCAATGAGATTCTGTTGCTGGTGTGAAAATATTTCAGCTTGCATGCTGACCGTTCTGTCATCTTGCGTTCAAGCTGCGGCAGAAGGAAATCGTGATGGAACTGATAGAGGCTTTTGATGTTGGAAAACATGCGCGTCACCACTTCGTCGGGAAACATGTGGTGTTCGCGATTAGCAAGGACCACCTTGAAATGAAAAACCTACAATGTGACAAAAACAACTCATCACCGTTTGATAAAGTAAGGTTATGGGCGTCACAGTTAACACTGACATAATCTGCTCCATTAGAACACCATTCTCGTCCAATTATTGCAAATCAAGTAATGTCTAGGACCAGCATGTTTCCTGACCTTTCCTGATTTCTCATTAATTCCCTGATTTTCCCAGACCTGCATTTAATTCCCCTAATTTGAATTTCCTCCAACTGTCTAATTTTCCGGGTTTTCCCGGCAAGTGGTCACCATACATATAACAAAAAATGTAAGAAAATATTAAAGATTGAGTTAAGGTTTTACGTCCCATTCGACACAAAATAGGTCATTTCAGAGACGTTCTTCCCAGCCAATCTCTTCGCAAAGTACTGAACAAACTAAACCCAAAACAACCAAAGCAAACAATACAAGAACAAAATGACCTAGGCTAACATGAAAGAACACAAAAAAGATAAAATGTAAATAGACACACAAAAAGAAATCTAAACCTAACATGCAAAAATGTAAGAACTGCTCACGCGTGTGTGCGTAACATTGTGCACAACTGTCGTACGCAACACAGCACAGAGCAGTTCTGATTATCTTCCCTCTTATTCTCCAGACAAGCACCAGAGCTCAGATGCTGTCTATTGGAGGGGAGGTGGCAAAATATTGAAGAGATTTCCTTGATACTGTGCTCACATTATAAATAAGAACTTCAGCTGTGCCATACACTGTGAAATACCTGATCAACAAGGTGCAGTTTCTCCACGTATTTCCGTTCAGTGTCGAGAAGTTCGGCAGCAATTTTCTGCACCTGACTTGTTTTCTGATGTACGCTGTCATCTGCCGATACGTCCTGTCCATTGACAACATGCAATGAACATCTCAGTCGGCAAGATGCAGTGAGAAATATCAGTCACTCTTAGACAAAAACTCAGCACTAGAGGTTGGTTGGTTGGTTGAGAGATTAATGTCCCCTTTCAGCACAAAAATAGGCTATATCTAAAACAAGGTCTTGGGTGGAGATTTAATTCCACCAGGTTAAGGATGGCCAACGATACAGTAACCCGCACGGCATTGTGATGCCAAAGGGCTTATATTTTACTGCTGTGGTTTTTCTTTCTTTCTTCTTTTTTCGACGCCTAATCTCTGAGGTCACTGAACGGATCTCAACCAAACTTGGACACATATTCAAGTATGACTGCTATTTGAAAAATTTGGTCTGAACTCCCCAGGGCATTTACCCCCCACGGGCTTGGGGGCAAAAAAAACGCTTTTTGGGATGGACTTTGAATTTTGACAGAACATATCTATGCAACAGAACATGGTATCAACAATCAAAAGAAACCTGTCGATCTAGAGGGACTCCCTTACATGCCCCCAAATTTTGTGAACTTCGGTCCAGAAACAGCTGAGAATCGTTGGCGAGTTTTTTGCCCACACCCTTTATTTTCACATTGGAAGACACTGCCAGCATTACCGTATGGACGTTATATAACAGACAGCAGGCAAACTTTGGCGCGTGTTATGTAGTGGCATGAGCTTACAGTCTAGAACAACAGAATGCTGGGCGGGGTTACGCTGGGCTTTGCCATGCATCTAGTTTCTTTTTTGTTCAGCGATGACTCAAAATGGCTAAGGATTGGGAAGACTACTCAGCTGTAAAAAGCCCTTACTTACTTAAGGTTGCATCAGTCACTTAATCAACATTTTAGCTGACTGCTGTAACCATTCAGCTAGCAAATTTTCAGACTGGTTATTACTTAGTTTATAATTCAAATCCGCTTTTCAGCTGCGGTTTGCAATATCTTCAGTTGCTGCGCTCATTGAAACTCAACATTTCTATGGCGGCCCTTTGTGGCACTCCGACACTCCCGCATTAGCCACTGTGAGCACATATTGTTCAGCTGCATCACAGCAATAGCTAGCTGCGGCCTACTGCTACACATGGAGTACCATGGTTCAGCTGTCTGTCTGTGTCTCTGATATCGGCCACGTTCGTAAGCCCCACAAAAACGGCTGAACCGATCGAGATGCCAATCGGAGGGTAGATTTGGGTGGGCCCAGGGAACCATGCATTTCATGGATATCCAGTTCCCCCAGGAAAAGGTGCAAATTTTGGGGTTGTCTGGCCAATTATTGTCACTGCTGCCAATAAATCATAAATGTCAGTGCAAAAATGTCCACATCGACTACATAAGCAGCAAAATCCTTGAAACCTATGATATATATGGTGGCCTGCAACAGTCCACTAAACACAGGTGTAGCCCAAACTTATGAAATCAGCAACAGAATTTTGCCTGACAAGATTTTTCCCCACTGCTACTGTTGTTTCCAGTTACTGTCACACATATCACAAAAGAACTGCAAGAATCGCAGTTATCAGAAAAAAAGATAAACTCTTCTCTGATCTGCAATATACATATATTCACAAAATTTCGTGAAAATCCGCTCAGAACTTTTCAAGTTACCTTGATCACAATCCTCTTCACACAAACCGGCAAAGATCAGTCACAACAATACCGGATGTCATGAGTGGCGGAGGTAATGCACAACGTACCTGACTGATGTTCAACTGCCGAGCAAGTTCAGTTTCAAACTCGAGGTCGCTATCGTCACAAGAGCCACTCGCGTGTTCGTTGTCGCTGGTGCCACTGTCGGTCTCAGAAAACGTCAACTCTTCTCTTTCGTCAACGTCCGCATCATTATCGTCATCAAATTCACTGATGTTTCTCTCCGGAATGCGCTGCCGAATAAGTCGCGTTGACTTGCGCGACAGTTTCACGCGCCGAGTCGTTGCACGCCGCGGCAGTCTCCGTTGTACTGACGACACTGTGTCGTTTACATGCAAATGTGTTGTGTCCGAGTTCCGATAAGCCGTGTTCTGCACAGCACTTAGAGAAAGCGGTAAGTTGGACAACACGACAGGTGATATCACTGACGAATGTCTCTTAAGAGACTCAGCAGAATCGCGATCTGAGTCAATACTACTGACCCTCAACATCCTCGACTCACTTTGCACATCCGCAGGCGTCGTAACTTCTTCCAGAACTGAAAACAAAACAGTCAAGAGTCAGAGAATGCGTAAGTCCACAGTGGCTAAACTTACACCCTCAGCCTCTCTATTCTAATGACAAGTTTCACTGGGTTAGCCATCGGAAAACAGTCATAAAAATGATGGACAAGCCAGTGGTGATACTGATGGTGGTGATGGTGGAGTGGTCTGTGTGCCGGCCTGCTCACGGGTGACTGGGTGAGCTGTGAAAAAAATGGCTAAACCGATCGAGATGCCATTCGTGGGGGCTGACTCATGTAGGTCCATGGAACCATGTATTAGACGGGCTCAAGATCAAACGAATCTGTTTGCAGCCACAACTCCGGGGACCTGCATGCAAACCAGTTCGTTTTCCGGTGGCTCCAAATCCAGACCCCACATAGTAATTAAACAAGTAATGAAGTAAGAAAGTTAACTATGTAAGTAAACAATTTATACAGTGCCGAAATCAACAAATAAATCAGAGAGCATTACAGCCCCAGAGCCATTACGGGGCACCTCTCCTGGAAGAAACTGTTGACTTACTAATAACATTACATTGCTTGATCGAACTGCATCCACCATTATGTTAAGCCACGTGCAGACCACAGCCTTCAGCTAACTGTGCCTTAAGAGAGAGAAAGAGAGACAAGTAAACGACAACAACAATCATATGTTACAATTACTACAGACTGCCAGAAAAGGCATGTCCATCAATGCTGGCAGCCTATGATACCCAAACAAAATAATAACTACAAATATTGACAATAATATCACAATAAGATCACATTACAAGTATGACAGTGCCAGTTAAACGTCAGTCTTGTCCAAGTACGGAAGTTCAACTTATGCAATTTTACAAAGCTCATACATTTTCCACACCTTTCCCACTATTCACCAAATCCTTGACTTTTTCCAGAATCCGGACCTATTCTAAATTTCTAATTCCCCAGACTTCTCCGTACTTTCGAGGTTTTCCAGACCAGCCGTCATCCTGCCTGCAGCATGTTAAACAAAAAGGTGTCAGCTAACGTCGCGCTAAGTGATAAATCATAGACGCTGCTCCTTACTGTTACAAACGAACAGGTGTGACCAATAATTACCACAAGATATGCCATCATGTTGAGAGCGGTGAAAGAGATTGTCAAGTGATAGCCGGCGTCGAGATGAAATGAATTTTGCCGACCTCTCTCTATGTTCTCGTTCACTTGCAGTTTTACCGATGGACGCCTTTACACTAGATGCGGCAGCAGATGGAGACTGAACTATAACTTCTGCAACACAGTTGCACTACAACTGAAAAACAGCTATTACAAAAATGAGTGCCAAAAATTCTCTATGCTACTGCACTAGAAATAACAGATAATGTCTATAACTAACTAGACACAACACATTCTCTCGAGCTGAGGTTATACAACAAGTTTAGACTGCTAAATTTCTTGGAGTAATACTTCAGAGCAGTCTCAGTCTAATAAGCCATGCAGAAAATGATTGCCAAGTTACAAGGTACAAGGTACTTACTCTGAAACAAATCAAAATCTTCTGCAGTAAATGAAACGATCCGAGATGGCTTTCGTGAAATAGTTTTTCCCGTAGCATTCCTGAACACAGTGCAGTTTGGAGTACCAATGCTTTGCTCCCTATTTTTCTCAATTAATTCTGACACCGTCTCAACTTCTGTCGACTCTGCTGGCCGACTACTTTCAACGACAGCCTCCAAAGTCATCATTGTCTTCTGCGAGCCATCTACAGTACTGGTATTTGTTCCCATGAGGTCATTGTCTTTACTTGCCATCTGATCAGCTTGTTCATCGATTCCCTCATTACTGCATATCCGCTGAGTAGTTGGTAACGAAAGATTCCCATCACTAGATTTACGGCAGTTATTAGATGTTGTGACGCTATCCGTATTTAATTTGTCAGATTCTATCACTTGTGAAGGACTACTAGCAGACGTGTCACGTTTGTCTAACTGACAGCTGTTTTTCAGTAGTTCGAGATCTTCACTGGCAGAATTATTTGTCGACAAACTGGCGCAAGGTGATGTTTGGTTGATAACCACACTGCTACTAATGTCAGCTTCTATATGCATCTGTCCTGGCTTTATATCCTCGTTTGGAACGGCGACAGACTGTGCCGGCAATGGACTAGATGATCGTGGGGTGCTGTGAAACTGGTTTGTGCTAGTCAAGCGGTCACCGCGAAACTGGTTCTCTTGTACAATTTGTGCATCACAGACCGAAACAGTCGACGGCTCTGAAGTACTGGTAACCGCAGGGGATGTCTCAGCAATTTCGTAGTCAGACGACATCGATGTGGTGGGAATGCCGGCACACACTGACGCACTCGAGCCCTTCCCAACCGACGACAAATTCGACGGACTGTCGACAACATCGGCTCCAAAAACTTTGCGCGCTGTCGACGACGTTTTAAGCAACTCGTGCGCCCTTAGGCTGACCAACCGAATTTGATCGTCGGCGTCTTTTTCGCGATCAGCTGCAGCACTCATACTTCGAAATGCAAAGCATTCGGAAGATATCAACCCGGAAGTAAACAAACGAGCACTTGTTCTTACACGTAACGTAGCTAGTAGCTACGTCTGTAAAACAGGAATCCAATTCAATGTGATGTGACGGGCGCAGGAAATTCTCTCTTCCCGCATATAAAGTTACAGACTGGCAGACACCCGGTTCCTGTTAAATCTCATTTATAGTAACATAAACGACATCTTGATTAATCCAGTATTTATCGAGTGTATTTATACACGATAGCTTCTGGGAGTATTTAAACAGTACGTAGTTATTAACAAACATTGTCCTATATATTATGTTCTTGTTTGCCACCTCTTCGCAAACAGTATATCTCTCCTACACATCCAAGCAACTTGAAGCAAGGTGGCAGCCATATATATTTCTGTACTGTTTTGTTTTAATAATTTGGCATTTATATCGGTAGTACATAAATTCCTCTGTATATTTTATAGTGTCCTCCTCTACAACTGGCCATTTGCAGTCTGCATGCAAATTTATTATTCCAAAATTTAAAATGGTTCACGTGACCTAACCACGCCAATTTCACAGACGGTTTGCCAACTGTAGACTAGCTAGCATCACTTGCTACCGTCAACCTATCTACCAAATTTGACGTCTCTATCTCCACTCATTATATACGAAAATATGAAAGATTGAAAGGCGATACGATACAAAATGTCGAAAATGGGGTGGTTTCAACTTGTTTGGGATGGTCAGTAGAGATGTGCATGGGAATGGGAATCCCATGAAAATCCCATGGGAATGGGACAAAAATTAAATAAACAGTTGGAATGGGAATGGGAATCAATCAGGATGGGAATGGGAATGACTCCTATTCCCATGGAAATTGATTCCCATCAACGGCTGAGGAAAACCGTTGTAGAATATAGCAATAAGTGGCTCATACCGTACTTATTATAAATTATTAGCGAACGTGAACTCGCGTTCACGATCGCTACTTGCCGTCGCGATTCCGTCTGTCTGTTGTCTGTCTGTCTGTCTGTGACGTTGGTGCACCCTACTCAGGCGGTTGAACTTTTCGGCAATTTTTTTCACCATACGATAGCCCAGAGACTCTACTTTTCTGGTGCCAAAAATCATTGGTGAGGGACGCCCCTTTCCCCCTGAAATTTGCGTTAAAAGTGACCCATCCCCTTTAAAACAGCGAAATTTCGACCAATATCGGCTCATAGCGCCTCAACCGTGATATCTAGCGAAAAAAGTTCAATTAGCACCTATAGGAAGT
>Ga0209780_1003253_pt1 | contig 12013 bp, 7 predicted proteins | sample WorMetexBAHAMAS2_FD_187384 | JGI IMG/M metagenome (GOLD analysis project Ga0209780, IMG submission 187384) | Marine gutless worms symbiont microbial communities from Max Planck institute for Marine Microbiology, Germany - Inanidrilus exumae... | ecosystem: Host-associated > Annelida > Digestive... | reverse complement strand
ATTTGTTACAATGATACCGAGGTCACGGCAAGACATGACATTTGGCAGTTGAAAATTTTTTATGTAGTAATCATTATTATCGGACACATTACCGATCTTCAATATCGCACATTTTTCAACCGAAACTTGCAGTTGCCACTCAGTGGCCCACACGTAAATTACATCAAGAACGGTTTGTAACTCGTTTACAGTGCTATCATGACTAATGATGGGTAAGAAAAGAATATTTTCCCCAAAAGATCGGAAATCCAACTTAGAGATGTTCACTGCAAGCACAAATAACAACAAGTGCCGTTGATTCCAAATCGTAAGTGTTTGCGTGACTGCATGGCAGTTCTACAACTGTTTTACACTAATCCAAAAAATCCCAACAGTCCGTAATTCAAGGTCGGAAGATTCCAAATTTGTTTTCAGACGGAGCTCCACCTCCACAGTCCGTATTTTTAAATATCTCAGAAAGTAAAGGTGAGTAGGATAAAACACTGGGAGTTGATTATAGCAGCCTACAGGCAAAATCGTTGGTCGACTTGGTCTAATAAAATACCAACTATTAGTTTATAATCTTTATTTTTTCCAAATTTATTGTTTTATTTATAGTAAATAGTTAAATATTTCACAAGCACTACGAAAAAGTTGCATATAAGTTATGTGTTTTCTTGTAGTTTGAGACAGGGGCGTCGCCAAGTCTAACAAGTCGGTGGAAATTAGGGGACGTCCAGTATACGATGGAGCGTCATGGAGGTGGATATGGGACAGCAGGCGGCCACTTTAGAATCAGCGTAAGGAAGCGGCAACTTGCTATCTCTTTTACTCCCTATCTCCATCTTAAGCACGCTGTCTGGCAACACTAGGGTGGGCATGTTTACCCTAGTTCTCCCTTGGCGATTCCCATGATTTTAGACGCTGTTTTCATCGGTCGATTTTTATTTATCTGGCCTCTATATTATTGTGTTCATGCCGACTGATGGCAAAAAGTTCATAGAAACACGATGCGATATACAGAGTTCACGAATGTGCGTCTTTCAAACGAATAATATAGTCAACTCAGTAGCAGGCGACGAGTGACCAATAACATAGTCTGGCGTCGTAGGACTGCGGATCCGGCGTCTTTCTGTGTCGCTGATGTTCCGCCGACCATCGACGGTAGGCCGGCTGTTGTCTCTTGTCGGTGTGAAAACGTGTACTCAGCGGTGAACGAGCAACGTACCACAGCCTTTTGACAGCTGACAGTTCCTGCGTGAACAGCATTGCACGCTACATACTTGACTCGTTTGCGTGGTCTCTTTTCGTGCATTTAGTCAGTATTCTATGTTGTTTTGTAAGTAAGTAATACAATTTGATTAAGCGCTATAATCATTCAGTAGAATGAATCAGAGGCGCTGTACGTGTGTGTGTACAATCATCGTTTTCAGGCTATGTGTTTAAATGTGTTTATCTGCTTATGTTATGCGTGCGATTGACATACATTTAATAAAAGGCAACTTACTTACCTACTTAGTCTAATTAGGCAGAAAATATTTGTCAAAGACGACAATCGGACTGTAGTATCACACGCATCGTTTCAACCTATTACCCATCCTGGACCTAACCGCCCACTGCAATGCATCTCTCCTTCACTTCCATCACGTAGATTTTTTTTACAGCGCGACGCTTTGCTAGCGCGGTATATGCTGTCGTTGTGTCACTCGTGTTTCTGTCCATCCGTCTGTCCGTCACAAGCCGGCATTGTACCAAAACGGCTAAACATAAGATCACGCAAATAACGCCACACGATAGCTCAGGGATTCTAATTTTCTGACGCCAAAAATTTCAGCGAAATTCCGAAGGGGTAAACCCCAACGGGGGCGCCAAATATAGGTAGAGTAGGCTCAGATCGGCGATTTTCCACCAACATCTCGTTATATATCAGAAACGGTGCAAGACAGGGACATAGTTTCTATAGAACACTAATAAAAACTCGTATGCGCTCTATTGAGTGGCGCTATTTCCAGTGACCTTGAGTGACCTCTAACTACTCCAAACCACTCCACTTTCGATATTTTGTATCACCTTTCCTATCTTCGTCGTGGGTTGATCGTAGCAAGTGTTAGCCCATGGATGGCAAACTATCCCTGAATGGGGCGTGGTCAGGTCACGTAAAGCATTTAAATTTTGGTGGGCACCAACCATATATCCGGAACGGCTAAAGCTGGAGTGGTCAAATTTTGCATGCATGTAGGCTATGTCAAGTAGCTGCATACGGATGACGAATGACCCTTAAAGGGGGCGTGGTCAGGGTCACGTAACCCACTTTAAATTTTGACGCACCAAGTGATATCTCTGGAATGGCTGAGGTTAGAGTCTTCAAATTTTGTGTGCAAGTAGATTGCATCACATCCTAGCCTAAGGTATCAAACCACCCCTTAAAGGGGCATAGTCAGAGTCACCTGACCCGTTTTTAAAAAATTTTGCCCCAATCATATCTTTGTAATTGGTGAAGCTAGGCACTTCAAATTTCGTATACTTATTTAGCCCGCTCGGCATGCCTGCCCCACGGGCTATGTTTTCCTTGCGTTAATTTCTTTTTCTTTCATTATTTTAAATGATCCTTTGCGCAAAGCTGTCTCAGGATCTACTGGACCGATTTTCACCAAATTATCACCATATGGTAGGCATTCAACATAGACTGCCGATCTGACCCCCTTTTTCCGATGGCTTTACTGCTAGATCTTGCGGGCATCAGTACTGAGTTTTTGTGAGGCGATCACTACTCAGTTTTGTTTCACCTATACGCTAGAGGGCGTCACTGCTATGCCGCGCGGGCTACACGCTAGGCTCTGCCACGCATTTCTAGTTTTCAAAATGATCGTTTGAGCAAAGCTATCTCAGAATCTACTGCACCGATTTTCGCCAAATTTTCACCATATGAACAACTTTATTCACCTTAAGAGGTAGCATACAATAATACAGAACAATATAAACAAAAACAAGACAGAACAGACAGACATATGGTAGGTATTTAATCGTAGTTTATTGAACTGACACCCTCTTTCCGATGGCTGAAGGAACGTTGTCATGGTAACCAACTGTAGGGTCAAAAGTAGCCCAACTAATTGTGTCCTCTGAATATTCACTGTAATTCGACGTCGGTGGCCTATCTCAGCACTTGCTGTGCTCTTGTTACCTCGTTGTCGTAGTCCGGTGACCACGGAGATTCGTCATTAATCGTCGTCGATCGTTTCTCTCGCTGATTGGCTGTATCGCTCTCAATGGACGTGAGCGGCGAAGCGCAACAACGGTGCATCGTCATTGCCAGCAGACATAGCAGGCCAACTGTCCAGCATCTGAACCACTCCATCACGAGATTATAGGTTTGTCGGCGGCCTAGATGTGTAAGAACACCGTATGAAGTCACCTCAGGTTTCTATAATCAGCAAACAAAATTATTGTTCATAATTCATAAATTATTCTTTAGGCACAGTGTCACTATTATGTTAATAATTAAGTGAGCTGGATCTACCCAATTTGGATTGTGTAATTAATAGCTACAAATATGCATTTCGATGACGAACATTATTTTGTAGTAATGGAATTTTGCGTTTTCGTGTTTATTCATCGTTTATTACGCCAATAAAGGCTGCAAACATACACAAATTACACAAACAAAATAACACACAAACAGACAAAGAAACGTAAGAGATAAAACCCTAAGATATATGCAAAATCAGGTAATATGAAACGGATGTAAATTATTGCTTGGAGGATAGTTAATATTTTTTTACCTGCTGTTGAATGCATCAGTTGGTATGTTTCTCCATGTTCTATAGGCAGCATGGGCTACGGACTAATTCAAACAATAAACAATGAAATCCTAGATATCAGACTTAACCCGCGGTGTGCAATCGCACTGCCCACTTCGCGGCCGATAATAATCACAATATTTGCGCACCCCTTACGGGGGTTTGCAAGGCGATGAATGCATCCTTTGTTATACCATGCTTCAGATAACCACAGGGGCCATTGTAAACCTTTTAACACGAATTTCTCAACTTCAATATATTTGCAGATGGACCACTATAATTCTCAGCGGCTCAATTCTCCTTTAACTCTATATACTTTCTTAATCTAAGTCCTATTAATGCTAAATTAACTTCGCTTTGCTACGTCCATGCATCAAAGTCAGTGGTATATTTGTTTCTCCGCCAACGTTCACCGTTACCATATTAACAATAGTTACGGCGACGTGCGTTTCGGTAATTCTTCCCATTAATCGCCAAATTTCTCCATTCCTGTTTTATTTCAGTTTGCGAGTAATTTCGAAATAGTTGGTCAAAATTATGCCCTTTAATAATAGGAAATTGAATTATGTCCCACTTTGCGGTAAATAAGTAAATTCAAGCGAAATCGGTCGAAATTCATATCGCTGTACGGTCCATTATAGAAAAAAACATGATGTCATCTAGATATCCTCGCGGACAGACAGACAGACAGACATACACACACAGAGTCACAGACGTACTCATCACCATACTTCGCAACCGTTCCCTTGGGCAAAGTAATGAAAACAACTAAATCATCACGTTCATAGTGGGCCGAAATAAAAGACACCAATTTTCTGCGCCTAAATTTAAAGCGCCTCCAACGAATAGAAATTCACTAGCCCGCCCGGCATCGCATACCGAATGGCTTATGTTTTGCCGAAGTTACTGTTCTTCATCTTTTAACGGTTCCATTGGAGACCAATTATCTCAGAATTTGCTGGACCGATCTTTACCAAATTTTCAGTACAGGTACAGATATGGGTGGGCATGATGAATCCGACCATCCTTTCGCGATCGCATAAAGGAAGCGCGAGTTCTGAATCTCTTAATCTCGGTTCATTTGTCTGTGTTTTATTCTTGAGCTTTTCTGCAACTTGTCACCCGAGAGCTGATATTAATGCTCACTGAATTTTATTCATCAAATTCGTTGACTTTTTTAAAACGTGATTTTGGAAATAAAAAGAACGTAAAACGTGCTGTTCTCGTTCTATGAATGGAGAAATATCGCAGGAAGACCGGCTAGTATCCTATAATCAAAGCATTCACTCATGGAGCCTGATCGACATATGCCACTTACCATGCAGTCCGAACTTGAATCCGTTGGATTATGCGGCGTACGGAATGGAAGTGCAAGAGTATGTCTCTGTCAACAGTTTGCCATAATCAATCAGTCGGAGCATGCAATCGTCCAGGAGCAATGGCGCGATGTCGCAGAAATTCATTAGCCCGCTTAGCATCGATCGTATGCCGAAGGGCTTATGTTTTGCCGATGTTAATATAATAAACAATATCGAGTATACTTCATATTACCTCCTTTTATCTTTTATCGGTTCCCTTGGAGACCAATTATATCAGAATGTGCTGGACCGATCTTCACTAAATTTTCATATATACATATATGGCTGGGAATGATCAATCCGACCTTCTTTTCGCGATCCTTTAAGGGACGTTGCTATGGTAACCGATTTTTGACGCGAATCGGCGAAAATTGGCATACCCACCTCATAGTGCGAACTGTTGCCATCAGCGTGTCTGCATATCTATCTGTCTGTCCGCTGGCATATCTCAAACAAACACACGTCCAAACTTTGCGAAATTTTCTGTAAATGTTAACTGTGGCCATGGCTTAGTTCTCTGCTGACGACAGTGCAACATATTGTGTACTTCCGGTTTTGTGGATGACGTCATGTTTCCAGAGTGGGAGGTGTCAATTGAAGAGTTTTGTATTTTGGCAAGTTAATTTTTGAGTCCGATGAGTAAGAATTCAGTCTTTAAGAGTAAGAAGATTAGCAGTCATCCAGGACCAGATATGTTCAAGAGCGTTCTGAAGGTAAGAAATGCTTGAGTCAAAGTTCAGTAGGTGGAAAGAGAGAAGAATTACTGAGAAAATTGAAATGATGAGGCTGAAGCAAACAGCTGGTAACTGAAGGCTTGGTGAATGGTGATGTGTTCCGCTGTTTTCATCCAGTGCACGGACGCACTGAAGAACGGGCGATCAAACGGAATTTCGATGACAAAGGCCGACAGAGTGCGCTGGGCGATAATCTAACAAACAAGTATGTCTATCCTTCTAATACTCGGACGGAAATGTAAGCTGGCCGCGTCGCGTGCTGTCCCCTGGCGATCAAGTCATGTTGAGTATATGCGCCGCGACGCCGCACGCCCTATTAACGTTAGAAAAAAACGAGGCTGACAGATGGACGGACGGACGGACGGACGGAAGAGCGGACGCCAGACCAAAACATTACGCTTTCCGCTAGAAGCGGCCAGCATATTAAGGACTTTTAACCCCAGTTTGTCTTGTGTAACTACGTCAAGACACGTCTTGTAAAAGATGACCAAAGTCAAGCCAATATGCGAAACTGTCACTTTAAAACTCTAGCTTTTATTAGCACAGTGATATATGAACGTTTATCAAGAAGCCAGATAACAGCCTCGACTTACCGCAAAACGATATTTAGTAACTTCTGATGACAATTATTCCAACGACTCCGATTCTTGCACCGCAGCTGCTGCCGCGATCCTTGCACGCATCACACAGGTATCTTCAGGCAGAAATTTAAGCTGTGGTCACACTCGCGATTAGGTCTATACGACTTGAACGATGGTAGACTATACGCGTTGCGAGCAAGAAACTGGCAATGAATATTAATATTTTTTTCTATTATTTGTTTTAAATTCTTGTCGCATCTTCCGACATATAATCGTAATTGGTGACAAAAACAGATTCCAGTGTATTTGAGTCTGTCGAACTTTTTGTACATCGATTGGCATCAATTCATTCAAATGATAGATTTACTTCGGTCGGTTGAGTGTGTTATAGGCTAGCATAGGCCTACTGCGAATACCACGGTCACCAACCTCCAGGCACTGCAATTAAATTTCTCCTAAAATTTATGTCAGCATATGTTATTGTCGGTGTACACAGTAAACCATAAATGTCAGTGCACATTTTACGAAAATGTTCACAATGATTTAACGAACAACAAAATCCTAAAAACTGGCAACAGAAGGCCAAGGCTCTCAGCAGTCTACTGAATACTGGTGTAGCTCCAAACGTGAAGTCAGCAATAAAACAAATAAGCCTAGTTATTAACCGTCTTCCATGACAAATTTTTCCTGACACTTCCTTGACATTTTGGTCAATTCCCTGACATTTTTAGTTTTTCCAGTTTTTTTCTATACAAGTGATCACCCTGCGCACACATTTTGGTCGGCGAGTTTTGTTCGTTTTACCAATTTGTCCTTGATGTCGTCTTCGTCTTGGGGTTTCTGGAGGTCGTTGGCCTCGGTTCTTAGTATCACCTGACACCCCAGCTACGCCACTGCTGCATCTTGACGAAGACGCTTTCCAGACCACGTCCTAATCCATGTCGCCTCGGCGAGTGGCGGCAGGTTGGCATTCGCCCCGGGCGGCATTTGTAGGGGCGGTGTTTCATACTCAATATTCAAAAATCTCTAATTTGGGCATAATATGCCCAAATCAGAGATTTTTGAATATCGATCACAATTATACGAGTTTTACAGAAGTTGTTGTATTGGCGTATAGTGAGGCATATTATGCCTCACTATAGGCCAATACAACAACTTCTGTAAAACTCGTATAATTGTGATTGATGCGTAGCTATCCCGAACCTGTTTAAGAAGTTGAAAAAGAAGAAGACAGGATCTTTGCATAGCGCATTTTCGTGAGAACTCGCCTCTAAAGCGCTCAAAATGGCACGTGTTAACGAGGGATCACACAGCTTTACCTACCACACACACACGTTTAATCCACGAATGGAATGAGCCATCCTGCCTCTACTCCCCAGCTGCAGCGCATCACCGCACTTTGGCCGGTGCAAGTCATTTCCCGTCCCACAGAGGGTACGAGGCTGAGTTGGCCTGGGTGGCTGGTTACACACCGAGGTAGCATGCCCGCCAGGAGACGGTCAACCATCCCAGTACCAACCTACCAATAGTGCGACACCCGAAAATCGAACTCATGACCATTGAGTCGCAAATCTGACGCTCTAACCACTGGACTATCGAGCCACTGTTATAGACGGCTTGTCGCCTATACGACGGCATAAAGGCAACAGTCAACGTCATCGATCGTTTTGATATAATTCATCATGTACGTTTGTAAAATAACAACGACAGAACAATACTGGCCCTTGCAGTACTCACATAATCGCAAAATATTGTATTCATAAACCACAAGCATGGTGAATTATCAGGGGTGGTTGCAATCCGAGTCCGATTGGGTGACACAATATCAATCAATATTTGTTTATTAAACACAATTGACAGAACGCAGTTGGCAGACAGAAAGACGATACAGGCCTAATCTACTATACAAAAGTTATATGAACTGTGATGGGTTAAGCAGATGTGCACAGTGGGAGGAGAAATTTATTAGTTAGTAAATGTCGTTGTACATGCAGGATAGGGTGAAGAAGTTATAGAGTCTGTGAGATGACGAGAATATTCGTGTAATTGTGAACGTTTGTCCCGGGCGCCACGAAGCCTTGCGCAGCCACTGACGTCGTTAGACGCGTGGACGCCTCTATCCGTCTGGTAGCAATTGCATTAGGATCGTCCACAGTGCAGCAAGCAGTTAAAGCGACAATGACATGGCCGTACAGATCCACTCCAGACACGATCACTGCACTCGAATAACAACAACCGATTCGGTTCACCGCATTGTGTCTCTCAGTGCGCGCGACGCCACTCACAGATTCGACTTCCCGAGTTGCGACTTTCCTATGTACAAAGGATCGCTTACCGTGAGGTTTACTGTTATTGGTCACCGAGGACCGAACATGAGATCGCCAGTCGGAGAAACAGGTGCTTGGAGTGAATGGCCGCGCACCAGCGAGCCCGAGCGGCAGCGCGAACAACAGACGTGCTGATTAATTTCACGGCACCGAGCTTAGTCGCCGTTCATCGTCGCTTTCTACGCTGCATAGTAGTTTGCAACCAGCGAAGAATAACTTACCAGAATCTTAAGGTTCGTTCACACCGGATGCGGTGCGTTGCAGTGAACTGTTATCTAGCAAGTGTATGCTGTCCTTACTGTATGATATGGTTTGGAAGCCTGCCCACTTGTACAACAGTCTCCGCTGCCGCTGACAGACACGCGCGACGCAGAGGCTCAGCGCACGCTGAATATTCCGTATCGCATCATGGTAATCAAACCATTTCTTGTACTCGGCCTAGCTGCTGAATACAGATCTCGACAGTGGGTGTGATCAACAGTTGTCCGACGACCATCGGAAGTTTGACACTCACTGGCGAACTAAGTTCCAGAGATATGCATGGTTGGTGCCCACCGAAGTTTAAATTGTTCACGTGATCTAACCGCGCCCCTTTCATGGATGGTTTGCCATCAGTGTTGCTACCGTCAACCTACCTACCAAATTTGAAGTCTCTAACTCCACTCATTACTACGAAGATATGAAAGGCGACAGAAAATGTCGAAAATGACGTGGTTTGGGGTAGTTAGGGTTAAGGTCACTGGAAATCACCTATCGATAGAGCACATCATTCTAAAATCAAATTTGTTCCGGTGACCTAAAACTCAGTTGCGACATGTATAAAACTTAGTTAAAAGTCTCCCACTAAGTCCTCTGTCACCGCAACAAAGTTCCTATTAACGTTTCATAGTAACTGTCCCTATCTTGCACTGTTTCTGAGATATAGCGAGATGTTGGTCAAAAATCGCCGATTTGAACTTACCCCACCTCTGTTTGGCGCCCCCGTTGACGGGGGTGACCCCGTCGAAATTTCGCCGAGATCTTTGGCGTCAGAAAACTAGGGTCCCTGGGCTATCGTATGGCGTTATTTGCGCGATTCTACATTTAGCCGTTTTGATACACGTTTTGAGGGGACATAATAATCTAGCAGCTTGTATAGCGCCAGTATATCAAAAACTCCAGAGGCGCTGACGGACAGATTACGGTTGTGAGAACCGACTACACCTAAATGTCTGACGGAATAAGAATGTCTTCAGGGTAGACTTAAATACAGCAAGTGAAGTACTAGAGACAACGTCATTGTTAAGCGAATTTCATGCTTTAGCAGTAGTACAACAGAAAGCACCGTCGGCAAAGTGAGTTCTGGTAGTAGGTTTGTGCAGTAGGCTAAAGGCGTGTCGGAGGAACGAAGACGACGTGAAATTTCTAAAGGCGGCCAGGAGACAGGGTGGTCGCTACAGGGTGGACTGGGGTCGACGTGTGCGCCCCAATTTTGTCAGAAAGCATTCATGAGACTGATGCAATTAGGCCGGATGAGCTCAGAGGCGCAAGCCAACATGAAGCTCACCGCTTTCCCACGTTGATTCCAAAGTGGCGGTCTGTCGAATTGCCGGTACTGCCCACAATTCTCGACTCCACACACTCTACTCCTAACAAAGAAAGGGAGATCCTCTCCACTCGACTACGCTTATTGTCCACCCCACCTTACAGACCTGGAGACGCCCCTGACAGGAGGGTGGAAAAATTGTGGGAGCCGCCAGCCTGGATTTGGTTCAGGAAAGAAAAATTTGACGCATTTGAATACATATTGCCATGCCGTGATATTTTTCACCGGGTCGGGTCATTCGGCCATATGCGCGCCTACAACCGTCTCTGAACAGACAAAAATTTCGCAATCAACTTGACTCTATTTGACAAACAAGACATAATAAACGTCATCATATTTTACGACTATTGAGCTAGATACCGCAACCAACAGCGTAGGCCTAGCTACAGCGACAACAGAACAATAACCTAAAATCAGAAGTTCTACCGAACAAACACCGTAACGGGACCACAATCGATCCATCAGTTTCTGTGACTCATTGCAAACTGGATCGCGCGAACGTTCGGCACAAATCGACGGCCGGCGTCAGAAGTTTTTCTTGACGACGCAGTTGCAGATCCAGATGTGCAGTTCGGTGAGTGCGGGCGGAATGCAGCAGAAACCAAAGACGAACCAGTAGCGCGACGTGCACCACCGGTCAAACACGTAGAACGCCAGGCATACGGTCCCGGTACAGTGACACAACACAGCTGATCAACTGAGTTATGGAACGTGCAATCAAGCTAGAAAATAGACTTCGACGCCTGAACGTCGATGTAAAGTAAAGTAAAGTAAACAGTGTATAGCAGTTTAGCATCAACTTAGCTCTTCACCGCTACGGGAAACTCACATGCCATATGGGATCACACAGTGTTATAAGCTTACTGCCACCCGGCAGTGGTGAGAATCCCGCCTTTACCCCCAGCCAAAACAGGTACTCGATTTAGCGACCCCGGAAGGATGCAAGGCTGAGTTGACCTATGTTACGTGAAAGCCACCGGCTGGGAATTTAACCCGCGACCTGTAAATCACAAGTCCAACGCCCTACCGCTGAGCCACCAGACAACATGACACCTCAACGGTGTGCTGTGACCTTGACTTTTGACATCCACAATCTAATCAGATCATCACTGTATAGTGAATATTCCGTGTACGTTTCATCGACATCGTTCAAGCCGTTCATGAGATATCGTGGTAACAATATCTGTCCGGGCGAACGAACGAACGAATGCGGCGGACTGACAGCCCGAAAATAATAATGCTTTTGCCGACGCTGTGGAGTGATCACATAAGCATAAGAATAATCGAATAAGACTTGCACAGAAACCAGTTAACTCTCATCGACAACACGTAGAGAATTAACGCCTTTTAAGGAATTTATAAAGGTTCTCCATCAACAATCGCCAGCAAATTCTGTGCCTTATAGCTTAGGTACCAAAACAATACGAATATTGACAGTGTACGTCATTTCCACAAGAGGCTCAGCTCAGCTATCACCGAGTAGAGATCGAACCGGAACAGTTTCTGGTACTGTTCCGCCCGGAACAACGTCGGTTCGGTCTCGGAACATTTTTTGTTCCGGAGCCGGAACATGCTAAGCATTTTCTCTGTTCTTAGTGAAACCGTCGCGACGGTCTCACTTAGTGCACCCCCGCGTTCTCTCGACACAT
>Ga0209780_1003252_pt1 | contig 12013 bp, 12 predicted proteins | sample WorMetexBAHAMAS2_FD_187384 | JGI IMG/M metagenome (GOLD analysis project Ga0209780, IMG submission 187384) | Marine gutless worms symbiont microbial communities from Max Planck institute for Marine Microbiology, Germany - Inanidrilus exumae... | ecosystem: Host-associated > Annelida > Digestive... | reverse complement strand
CCCCAAACCCCACCCTCCTCGGCGCCTTTGGCGCCTCGATACTCGCGCCTGCGCTCGGCCACTCGGCGCCTCGATCCTTGGCTCCCCCATTTGCAAATCCTGGATCCGCCACTGGTGTCTTGCCGCAGTTGGAAACGTCCGACTGGCTTGCATAGAAATAAGTGGCTGGACCAGATATGATGAGACAGCAATGTTCCACCCACGTGCTGACCGTGGAGATGGACGGTCGGTTGAGGTACTCGCAGTGCTGCAGCAGTCTCAGATGACAACGTAGCAGGCTGCAGCATTGACGACGATGACGAAGTAAGTAAGTAAGCTATGATAATTAACTGGGAAACAGTGGAGTGTGGAGAGAGACGACACTGTTTGCATCGTTGGTGGTCACTTAGAGTGAACGAATGTTGCAGGCACTCGCGGGCAGGTCGGCATTACTGGCGAGAAAGGCACTGTTGGAGCAGTTGGACTGCCAGGTCTTCGTGGTGAGGGTGGTCCACAAGGACCTTCTGGACCAACGGGTGCTACTGGAATTACTGGTCAGCCTGGACAGCAGGGATTTACTGGACAGGTGGGCTTCAGAGGTCCTGATGGTGCAACTGGATTCAAAGGCATTATTGGATCTCCAGGCCCAGATGGTCCTGCTGGACGGGCAGGAGCAGTAGGACCGAACGGTGCAGCTGGGCCATCCGGGAATCCAGGTGCCCCTGGCATCACTGGACCTCAAGGAAGTCAAGGTTTCACTGGAAATCCTGGCAGTCAAGGTAGCGTTATTAATGTTCTCTAACATTAATGTTTTTTTTGTTAGTTACTGGGCTAGTGTAAAATACTGTACAAAGGCATTTTGTTATTGCGCGACGCTATGCTAGCGCGGTATATGCTGTCATTGTGTGTCCATCCATCCGTCTGTCTGTCTGTCTGTCTGTCCGTCCGTTACAAGTCAGAGTTCTACTAAGATGTCTAAACCTAGAATCACGCAAACGCCGTACGATAGCCCAGGGACTCTAGTTTACTGATGCCGAGGATCTTGGTGAAATTCCAACGCGTTCACTCCCAACGGGGTGCCAAATAGAGGTGGTTGGATTAAAATGTCACTAAATCTCAGAAACTGTGTAAGATAGAGAGATAGTTAATATTGAAGGTTAATAGGAACTTGTGTGCCAACTGTCGAACGGCGCTATTTTTATTGACCTTGATTGACCGCTAACTACCTCCAAACCACTCCATTTTAGACATTTTGTATCGCCTTTTATATCTTCATATTGAGTGGAAATAGAGACTTTAAATTTGTTAGGCAGGTTGATCATAGCAAGTGCTAGCCCATGGATAGCAAACCGCCCCTGAAAGGGACGTGGTCATGTCACGTGAACTATTAAAATTTTGATGGGCACCAATTATATCTCTGGAACCGCTGCAGCTAGAGTCGTCAGATTTTGTACACAGGTAGGCATCTCAGTATATGGGTGACAAATCACCCTTAAAATGGGCGTGGTCACGGTCACGTGACCTATTTAACGTTTGGGGCCCCGATGATATCTCTGGAACGGCTAAAGCTAGAGTCATCAGATTTTACACACGGGTAGACTATATCAAGGCCTTGCATATGGACGACAGACCACCCTAATGGGCCATGCATACGGACGACAGACCACCCTAATGGGCCATGATCAGAGTCACAGTTGCAATCATATCTCTGAAAAGGCTGAACTGAGAGTCGCCAAATTTTGTATACAGGTAGACCATATTATCATGAGTTAGCCTTGCGTTGCAAACTACTCCATAATGGGCGTGGTCAGGGTCACGTGACCCGTTTTTTAAAAGTTAGCCCACAATCATATCTATAGAATCTATAAAGCTAGGCACTTCAGATTTTTCATGCTGCTTGATACGGGGGAATATTAGTGCAAGCATAATAGATTACCCCAGAAAAGAATGTGTTCACGGTTACGTGACCTCTTTTAATTTTGGGAAATAAGTGATAATGTCTGGGAAGTGGTGCAAGATAGACACATAGTTGCAATGGAAGTCTAATATGAAATCGTATGTGGACTATCGAATGACACCATTGATGGCTTTGAATGACCTTGAAGGTCTCTTTTGTTGTTTGAAACCTTTCTGTCTCACATACCTCTGGAAATACAGTGTGCGATACGTTTACACATGAAGCGAAAAGCACGCGTGGCTTGTAATTTCAACTATTTTTTTGAAAACGAAAGGTTTCTCAAGGTTACAGCCAGTCACGTACCCTGTAAATGTGGTAATATCTCGGAAACGGTGCCAGACAGAGTCGTTGTTACTGCAGACCACTAATAGGAAGTGATATATGGCCTATCGAACAGAGGCGATTCTGATGACCTTGAGTAACCTTCAAGGTCATTCATTCCCAACTGAAAGCCTTTCAATAGTGATATTTGTAGAGCTGTGCAGCAGTTGACAAGATTTCAACGGACATAGCACATCATCATGCGGTCTCTCTGCAGTATGAGGAGCTTTGTGTTTTACATTACTTTATCATTGGACAAAATATCACGCAGTTTGAGTAACAGTTATGATTTGATTTGTTATTGTCGGTTGATATGATGAAAGACTGCTATTGTCACTGGACGCACAGGACCAGCTGGTGACACTGGCTTCACAGGCCCTCGAGGAGTTCTGGGCTTCACTGGTGAACGAGGTACAGCTGGAGACACGGGCGCTGATGGAGCTCCTGGTGGGACTGGTGCTGTTGGATCACCTGGACCACAAGGACCTGAAGGCAGTCCGGGATCTCCCGGCCCATCTGGTCAACCAGGACCAAATGGCTCACCTGGTGACACTGGCTTTCAGGGATTTACTGGTATGTACTGCTGACTAGAAGACTGTTTCATATTTCGGCTCATTGGGTCACTCTAGTAACATTTAACGGTAGAATCGTATTAGCACATGTGTTCGTAGAGTTATGGGCTCCATGTAACCTATACATGTGTGTATCTGGTGATGTTGATTGTAAAATTTCCTTTTTTGATTGTGAAATAATGAGTTTTTGAGTTTGTGGATAAAACAGAATATAGTGTGTGATGGTTGAATGTTATGTTGTAAGGTGCTGCTGGAGAAAGGGGAGTTGGTGGTCCCCGTGGTGACACTGGTGTGACTGGCCCGGCTGGACGACAGGGTGAGCGAGGCCCTTCAGGCAACATCGGCACTCCTGGACAGAAGGGTATCATCGGAAACACTGGCTCGCAAGGTTCCCTGGGACCAGCTGGTCCTATTGGTAGTCCAGGCGAGCAAGGTGGACCGGGTGATACCGGATTCACGGGACAGATTGGCATTCAAGGACCCAAAGGAAACATTGGAGGCACAGGATCAATAGGCCAGCCTGGCTTAGCTGGTGCTACTGGTTCTACTGGCATCAAGGGACAGAAAGGCTTTACCGGATTTACTGGAACCCTTGGAGAAGCAGGTAACTCATAAATTCTATCTGTGTATTGATTACAGTGTTTGTGCTCACTGCGAATGATTCGATACAAAGTAATTCCCATAGGACTTGGTAAATTTCAGCTATCCCTGGAATTAAAAAAAACTTTACAGGCATATTTCGAGTTCACATGTACACAGATTTGCCAACTTTGTCTGGCTAACTTATTATTTGACAAAATTATGTGATTTTAAGCATAAACAACTTTAAAATTTTATCGTGTTCAAAATTATAGTTTATGCAACAAAACAGCAGAATAGCATCATTGGCAGCGTCCAATTTGTGATACAAGACAGACATACGAACCCACGGTGATGTCTGCCACGCTCACCTTCTTGTGAGCAGCTCACTCCATCGACCTGGTCAGTGGTCAACATTAACTGAATGCTCTCTTTGGCCGTCCACTGCAAGATTATAGCTTATTTGCTGATCCACTTAAATCGATACGACGACAATTTTTTTGATAGTTTGTTGTCAAATATGCCAAAATTGTCCACCTCGCTCTGAAATCGTGTTCTTGCAAGGTTTCGCTACACATCGCGCACACACAACCAGCATTTGTGAACTTGTTAGAATTGTGATAGGTTGTTGTGTTGGAAATCACATAACTTTGCCAAATATTAGGACAACGAAATGAAATTCAGTGGTACTGTGTAGTTAGGTATTTCAAATAGATGTATAAAGTTTCACTTTACAATTCTAAGCGATAGCTGCAACGTTAGCAAACGTCGCGAGGATTAGTTTTTTTTTTGTGCCACACTGTGTAATAATATAACATTGAAGTCAGTTTGTCATGTGATGGGCTTGTGTATTTATTTCAGGGAGCATGTTTGTTAGCAGTACACATAACAAAATACAATGAGCGTTGTGTGGAGAGTGATGTAAGTGATGTTTGAATGCAGGGTGGACTGGATTTACTGGCGGCAGAGGATCGAAGGGAGAATCTGGGCCAGTTGGCCAGCCTGGACAGCAAGGCATACAGGGCACGCCAGGAGGTGCAGGAACGCCGGGAAATCCTGGAGCACAAGGCCCGGTAGGACAGCCAGGACCCCAGGGTGCAATTGGTGAGCCCGGAGACACAGGTCTCACTGGAGAGGTTGGATGGACTGGTACATCCGGACCTAAAGGACAAATTGGCCAGTCTGGCCAACAAGGTTGTTAATTATTGTATGTATTTTCACACAGCAACGCTTTGACTTCACTACAATTATTGACATGTTAGAATCATTCGAGTACAGACAGCTACTGTATACGTCTAGCTCTAAACTCATTGTTCTAATAATTCAACCCGTCAGAATATCTCAGTTGCCAGTAATCAGCAAATCTTTGATGGCAACGAATGCTGATCTACTGTATATTACACGTGCTGATTATCACACCTACAGTAATTTTACCTGTATTGTATTTACCTGAGAACTATCGTTTTGCATTTGCTGCAGGACCAGGTGGCACGCCGGGTGCCACCGGTTTCACTGGAGAAATGGGTTTCTCTGGAAACCCTGGTGCCCAGGGTCAGCCAGGACCTCAGGGTTTTGCCGGACCACCAGGACCTAAGGGACAGATTGGGCAGGTTGGAGACCAAGGTGCACAAGGGCCAGCTGGACAGATAGGCGCTCCTGGACAGCCAGGTGTTGAAGGCTCAGTTGGTTTTACTGGTGCATTTGGCTTCACTGGTCTCATTGGTATGTATGTCACAACTCTTGCTATCACTATAGAGTTTGCTTAGCCTGAGTGTCTATTATCAATCAATCAATCGATCAATCATTGGTTTATTAAACAGCTGACAAACGGCAACTGTTAAATACAGTAAAAGGTAAAGGCAAAGGTAAATGCTTCCCATACTCGTTACCGAGCGTCTGGCCCGGAGCTGATCCCGGTGTACAGGCAGTCAGCCCGCAGTCATCTAACAGGCGGTAAGCTGCCATTACTTTCCGAGCATTACCGTCCTTTGGCTGGTACTCATGTTACCATCTCACGAAGGGTAGAAGGCTGAGTCGACCTGTTAAATACAGTACTCAATATGAAACGTGAGATTTGTAAGTGAAAATTAACAAAACAGTCACATGCACATATATACGTTTATGTATTGATGTTGAAATGAGATGACACGACAAGTATGTAGTAGTACGTCACATTGTATCAAGTTTGTGTCGTTGCTCTATGGCTGCTTATTGACGAGACACTGACTGTTTGCACAGGTTCATCTGGCAGCCCAGGAACGGCTGGAGTACCAGGTGAGACTGGTGGCACTGGTCAGACTGGGTTTACTGGCCAGCAAGGTCCTCGTGGCTCACCCGGTCAGCCAGGTGACGTTGGTGCCACTGGACCTCAGGGTCAGATCGGTGGTCCAGGACAGGCGGGTGTTGCTGGAGCGCCAGGTAATCCAGGCGGTATGGGATCAGCAGGTGCTCGTGGTGTTGATGGTGCTCCTGGTGACACTGGACCTTCTGGAACACCAGGTATGTGTTCTCATGCTGAAGTCAGTGCCCACGATGTGGAAGCAAAAGCATCTGATTTAACGTTGTATGCTGAGCAAAGCACCTCGTATCTTTACTGCTTACCCTTACATTCATGTATAATTTGTGCTTACCGGAACATAACCATAATAAGTGTGTTGAATGTCATTTATGCTAAATTTAACTCAAATGTTATCTGTGTAGTTGATTAGAATTATGTCCAGTCAACAAAACAGATAACATTTGAATGAAATTTAACATAAATGATATTCATCACACATTGACTGGATATAATTCTTTTGTATTTTAACACTACAGTATGTTACGACAACGGTGGAAAAGGTCAGGAAAGAGACAAGAAACAAATCATATAATTACAACGGTACAGCAAAATAGGTCGAGATGATATGGATATGTGTCAACAGAGGAAAGAATAACTGGGTGAAAAAATGCAAGGATTACAAAATGGAGAGTGTAAGATCTAGAGGTACACCAAAGAAAAAACCTGGAGGCTGTCAAAAAGATTGTTGGACCTGACAACTGAATAAGGACGAAGCCACGGACCGCAGCAGTGAATGGAGAAAAATCAATGAAAGATATTGAGCAGAGATACGGAGTGAGTGATTGCGTGAGTGAATGAGTGTTCTTCTGGTACTGGCTCACACGGGTTATACTGGATGAAGGACTGTTAAATGGGTTGTTGTTGTTGTTGTTTAACAACTCAATATCTGTATTGTCGGTGACCGATCTTTCCGTGTGACGGCCGCTCGTGCGTGGAACAGTCTTCCAATCAGTGTCAGCTACAGCTACTTCCCTCGCTTCCTTCAAAAGACAATTATAGACATTTCTTTTCACTAAGTCGTTCCCATAATTCTAGTTTGTGTACCGTGTCCTAGAAGCACTTTTGCTCATGCCACGTTAACCTGTGGTACGTTTCTAACTAACTAACTAATTGTGTAAAGCGATACTTGTGACAGAGAGGCTGTTGTCAATGTTGCTGGTTAAACTGTGAATTTGCTGTGCTGCAGGAAACATCGGCAGTCCCGGTCAACCTGGATTGAACGGTAACATCGGTCCTCAAGGCGGTACTGGAGCAACTGGTCCTACTGGGCAGGTGGGTTCAATAGGCCAGATCGGGCCACAGGGCAACAGAGGTCCTCCAGGACCTGATGGTGGTCCAGGACCGAGTGGTTCACCAGGTCCGGCTGGTCCACCTGGTCAGTCTGGTACGGATGGACAGAGAGGTGCAACTGGATTCAGTGGACAGAAAGGTGACATTGGACCTGCTGGCGTGCAAGGCGTACCTGGTTTTACTGGTTAGTCTCGTCACGTCTTATACCAAAAATGAGTATAAATAGTCCGCTAAAATGCCAATGTGAGAACGGTTACCAGTTACTACTGATCCCACGGCCTGAAATTAGTGCTTATTTGTATGGTTGTTAGGCACAGTTAGCTTGGAGCATATGGCAGGCTAAACAACTCGCTGATGGTTGTCTGACTAACAATCCAATATTCAACCAGTCTCTACTGATCCCACAGTTAGACGTTTAAATAGACTGGCTGTCACCGTTAACTATAATGTTGAAGTTATCAGATTTTATAATTTTTACTACGTGATGCATTTGCAATGCACGTGCAACGCACATGCTTTGCGCAGTATATGCTATGGGCCATGTCTGTCTGTTTGTCTGTCTGTCTGTCAGTCTATATGACCCTCGCCGGCACTGTATTAAAACAGCCTGACCAATCCAGTTGTCATGCAGTATGATAGTGTAGGGACTCTTGTGGTAGTTTTCTCACAGACATCCAACAGTCTCATGCGACGTCGCTCGACACGCCGTCATGCGTAGAGTCAGTGTTCGTCGCTACACTCTACAACAAGTCAAGTGTCGCATTCGTTCATGCGCTAAGCTATGTCGCACGGCTCCGCCCACTCCAGCTTATCACTGGACGTCAGCGTCGCCGCTACCCAAGCCAGTCCCACGTCCAAATCCGATTCCCTTTTATTGCTTCAACAAAACTGACTTTATGACAGCAACAGCGACGGTAATGAGACGACACGAAACGATTAAGTCACGTCAGTTTACAAAAAATCCGGTCAGAACAAGCACTCTCCATATTCTGTAGCCGCCGCTGGTTCGGCAGTTGCTTCAGTCTCTTACCACAAAGTCGGACAAAGTGAGAAAGCCAGTGGGATATGTTGCTGGGTGACAGAGATTTTGAGTCTTTGAGCCAGGTGCAGATGTGATACGAAGTTAATTGCAGTGATCTAAGGTCTTCGTGAGCTCCTGAAGCTACTATGCTATTTGACCAGATCGATTGTTTACGATCACTTGCAGTCACGTAAGCTCTATTTCGTAGACAAGTCGTAATATGTCAGAAAGGGCATACGATGGACATACGGAAGACTAGTAGGAAATGATCTGTAGTACATTTAATAGCACACGACTGTTCTACGTCATGCACACTAAATAATTGGCAAATCTCAATTGACGCGAATGCGGTTATCCTGTGACTGACATCTGATCCACATGTGGTAGATATATTTTTTACAAATGTGGTAGCTGTTCTATTCTGTAACTCTTTGTTGCTGTCACATGTATGAAAGCAGTGTGACGTGTCTAGTGTACGTCATACTGGTACTTTACTGTAGGTGGTCCCAGGTGCATGGCAGTATTGTCTGTTTACTGCAGGTCAAGTCGGCGCTGTCGGCTCTCCTGGCCAGCCAGGTGCAACAGGTGCTATTGGCTCACCTGGTCCAAAAGGCACAGTCGGTCAGAAAGGCAGCATTGGTTCTCCAGGCTCACCCGGTGTAGCTGGATCAGTTGGACAGCGTGGTCCAGTCGGATTTACTGGGTTCAACGGTCAGCCTGGAGCTACTGGATTTCCAGGACAGATCGGCGATCCAGGAGACCGGGGTGCTACTGGTCCACAGGGTCTATCTGGACCTGATGGAGCAACTGGAGGCCCTGGATCAGCTGGCGCCACTGGAGCAACTGGAACAAAGGGTAGTTCTGGACCACAGGGAGACGTTGGAGATCCTGGTAATCCTGGATTTGATGGAGGACAAGGTCAGGCTGGTGTGAAGGGTGCAATGGGAGACACTGGAGACACTGGACGTGCTGGCTCCGCAGGTGAAACCATCACTGCATTGATCAGTTGTGTGTATAGCAGTACAGACAGACAGACAGACAGACAGACAGAGAGACAGACAGAGAGACAGACAGACAGCCGTCATCAACGTAACTAGTTCATAGTTAGCATGCTGCAACAACACGCACTGATATATACTTACATAAAGTAGCCATCGGTTCAAACTTTGTCTATTTTGTACAGATTATTACACTACGATATTGACAGTTTATTACTAAAATGTGCACCAGATTTGTGTTCGAATCCAGCACTGTGCAAATAATTTACTTATTTTACTTAATGTTTTTTGTGTGTCTTTGGTAGAATTTGTTAGTTATGCTGTGTAGAGTTGTCGTTGTATAACGTATAACGTTCTTTGTTTGGAAGAACACAATGAGCATTTTGACTACATTGTGAAATGATTTGATGGATGTCGTCAGGTTTGCCCGGACGTGATGGTGATAGAGGACAGAAGGGACGTGCTGGAAACATTGGACCTGTTGGTGCAGCTGGGTTACCAGGAATCACCGGTTGGACCGGACAGGTAGGGCAGCCTGGTGCTGACGGCCGGCCCGGATGGACTGGTGCTACAGGTGTCGTTGGTGACACGGGATCTGATGGGACAATTGGCCAGCCGGGACTTCGAGGACCAACAGGTCAGCCAGGCAATGTGGGCAGCATTGGTCAGCCTGGACGTGAAGGTTTCACTGGATTTACCGGATTACGTGGAGGAACTGGAGCAAGTGGTCCAAAGGGCGCGATTGGAATTCCTGGTACTGATGGTACACCGGGCACACCTGGTGAAAAAGGATCAGTTGGAAGTGTTGGATCACGTGGAGTGGATGGAGCACCTGGTGATCGAGGATTTACTGGAGCTTCTGGCCGCCCTGGAGACGCTGGGTCTCCAGGTAACATTGGACGTCCTGGGAATCAAGGCAACGCTGGCAGACCAGGTTGATTTTTACTTACTGGCTCACGACAATTTACTGAGTAATACATACATTGTTAGTAATTCGGAAATATTCTCAGTCGGAAAAATTCATGCATTCCGTCAGTCATTCGGCCGATGGAAGTCTATCACTGTCCTTTCAGCCGGTGGAGAACTAAACCTGAACTCGTGTTTTTGTTTTAATTTGTTAATTTGTGTAAGGTGCCCCTGCAACTTATTTTGATTGGCGTCACCTAAATCTTGACATTTGTAGTAGTAGTAGTAGTAGTATGTCGGTTGTGCAAGATATTAGTGTCCGTTGCTGGCAGTTACTCATACCATGTTGGACTTAGTCTAAGCGCAAAACGTGAAGGATCATAAATCTGCCACTCTTGATCACTAAGCTGTGTCTACGTTTCTGAATTGAAATGATTTTAGTCAACTGAGTATGCTCAGCTTGCAGCTAGTAATGTAATACCTGTATTATGATGAACGGTTAATTATCAACGTTTAATCTGTGTATTGAATTCAACAAGAACACACGAGCATGTATGTAATGGATATTTCTTTTGTTCATTCTGTACGTGCTTATGAGACGTTGTTATTATTATGATAAAGGTGACGCTGGAGCGACTGGATCACCCGGAGCCGTCGGTGCAACAGGATCCTCGGGATCCGTTGGACCCGGTGGCCCCGATGGTCGTCGTGGTGATCCTGGACCGGATGGACAGCAAGGATCTCCCGGTGATGGTGGCCAGCAAGGAGTTGCTGGATTCACTGGAGCAACAGGTGCTACAGGGAACAAGGGTGAGTCTGGAACTGTGGGCCAGCCAGGTTTTCAAGGACCTCAGGGTGCTACTGGACTACCAGGTTCAGCTGGACCACGTGGTGCTATTGGATCACAAGGACCACAAGGTCCGTCTGGACCGACGGGACAGCCCGGCACTATTGGCTCTTCTGGGCCTGCTGGATCTATTGGACAGCCAGGTGTGAGAGGTGACACTGGAACAGCTGGACAGCCTGGACTGCCGGGAGACACTGGATCACCTGGCGAGCCGGGAGATAACGGTAGACCGGGAGCAACGGGTTTTACGGGTTTTGCCGGTGCCACAGGGTTGAATGGAGCAACGGGATTTGCCGGAATCATTGGAGATACGGGCATGTCCGGTGATCGTGGGCAGAAAGGCATCACTGGTAGGCGAGGAGATCCAGGAGAGCGCGGTTTCCGGGGTCAGACTGGCTTTACTGGAATCAGAGGTGATAATGGAGACTCAGGATCTCCAGGAACAACTGGTGCCACCGGATTTACTGGACTTCCTGGATTCACTGGTGCCTCTGGTACACCAGGTGAAATTGGTGACCCTGGTCTGAGTGGTGACACAGGCTTCTCTGGAGGCACTGGTGCTCCTGGATCAGCAGGGTCGCCAGGCATTCGTGGAGGTCCTGGTGTGGTTGGTCAGCCAGGACCGCGCGGCAATCAAGGCGCTCCAGGTCCAAAGGGCAACATTGGTGACAAAGGTTCTATTGGAGACCAAGGTCAGCAGGGACAACTTGGAACTCCGGGAGCAACAGGTCTGATTTCTATTCTATTGATTGTTGTTGTTATGACTTATAAAACACAGCGGCATGGCTTAAGAATTATTAAAATGTAAAAAAATACTTAGCAGTTTAAAACACAGTGTTAGAAGCAGTTTATTCAGCAACAGGCTTGAGGCCCATAATTACAGCCGTATAATATAATAAAAGTAAACAATAAACACCACAACAGTACACTATTAGTCCATAGACGTGTACAGCAATCTGCGCCCTTATGAAGTAGTTTTGCACGGTAATGCATATCAGATTCCATATATGCGATTAACAGAGAGTTCGAGTTGTTACGTATACAGTCATACAATGAATAAGTCAAGCTTGTGGATAATAGCAGCAAATGTTGGCACTCGGTGTAGTACAAACAGTGAAGATGCACTAGTCCATCTTGGAACGTCTAGCAAAAGTCTGAAGGCATCATTAACAGCAACACGTAATCTCTCATAGTTATAACGGTAT
>Ga0209780_1003251_pt1 | contig 12016 bp, 11 predicted proteins | sample WorMetexBAHAMAS2_FD_187384 | JGI IMG/M metagenome (GOLD analysis project Ga0209780, IMG submission 187384) | Marine gutless worms symbiont microbial communities from Max Planck institute for Marine Microbiology, Germany - Inanidrilus exumae... | ecosystem: Host-associated > Annelida > Digestive... | reverse complement strand
AGGCGCTGGCGTAATAATTTAAATGAGCCTCTCGATCCCTTTCCCTTTTGGGTGGCTGCTGAACAAAAAGGCGGCCAGGGTTGAGGTTAATATATCGCTGGCCTTCCTTCACTGGGTAGGGATAGCTGTCCACCCTTGACCTTTTGTCTCTGATATAGCCATATTTGTGCTGGAAGGGGACGTTAAACTCCAACTAACTAACTAACTTGAGCAAAAACACCTAGCAGTTGTAAATAATTCAAAATGATGTTGGACAAACTGTGTTATTGAAGCACATGGTGTAATCACACTCGGTCTGTCTGTATCAGCTTGTGATGAGTAGCATTTTGCACGTATGCGAGAAAGTTTGTAATTGTACATACGTGTTCTACTTCTTCTCTGCCCTGTCAGATGGCGTTACACAGAGTGTCAGATTGCATACTGTGAATTTGCCGATTTTCAGTACCGGTACACATTTTCTGCACAACATGTACAGCTGGAGAATACGATACGATACGGTAGATTTATGTGGCTCAGAAGCTGACGAGATGGTCACCTTAATCTAGCGCACGACACAGAAACGAAAAATAAGGAAAAAAACAAAAACCCGAGTAGCTCAGAAGAAACGGTCCAGGCAATTGTCTGTGAAGGCAGTTTGGGAGGAAGAAGTGAAACTGTAGTGGGTATGGTTGGTATTTGTGAAACAGGTAGGTTATAATCCGGGAGTGAAAACCTGCTATGCCAATTCCCTGAAAATACTCTGTAAAATAAATGAGGGACAGAAAAGGGCACTCTGTTACTGTGTTCGTTTAATCATATTCACTATATGATGCTTATAGTTGTTGCAGATGCTGACAGCTTGGTTAGCAATGGTGAGGCTATGGACTGGGCGAGCTCACGCTGGGCTTTGCCATCCATCATCACATAACGTGCTCATTACCTTTGACCCCAAAATGAGCTGTTGTGTTGTCTCAAGTAGAACGTTAGACACTGCTTACTCGCAGAAAGTTGCCTACACTTAGTTGGTCACGTCTGTTGGTTGTGTGGCTCAGTGGTAGAACGTCGGTCTTCGGCCGGCGTACTTTCTCTGTCCTGCGCTCGACCTGTAGCTGACGGGTGACCACTTATGTGGGTGAACCGTCCGCTATAGGTCAACCAACCAGGCCAACTCAGCCTTTCATCCCTTCGGGGTCGATAGATGAGTAGTAAGCTGCAATTGGATGTCTCTTACCTCAGTTAGAGGTGGCGCTATCTGGTGAACGCTTACGAAGAAAAGGCAGGCATGGTGTACTTGCAGGTAAAACTGTGTGATCCATGCCTGAGCGCTTTGAGCTATACATAGTATATATAAGGCGTTATATAAACACTCTTCCTTTCCTTTTTTTGGCACAAATCAGTTGACTGTTATGATTCATGTGTTTCCGTAGACGCTTCAGTTTGTAATCATTGCTGTGAATATTCTGGTTTCTAATCAATTTTGCTGGGTAACTGTAGTTAAATCGAGCCGAGTTTGATGGACTCAGTGATGAGGCGCGGATCAAGTTCGAGGGTTTTCGACCAGGTCTCTACGTCCGCATGCAGATCAACGACATGCCTGCGGAATTCATCAGCAACTTTGAGCCAACATATCCGGTTGTCCTCGGCGGACTTCTAAGTGCAGAACAAAATGTTGGATACGTCACGGTAGGTTCGGCTTTGTGCAGTGTGCTGCTGGTACCCGTGTAGACTTTTCTGCTGATGTGAATGACTGTACCATGACGTCTGGCCATAGTGTGCTTATTATGTCACTTATGAAATTTCTCCATTGTTATAATTACTGTCATTTTTCTGTGAATAGGTGCTTTGAAAGGTTTTCTTCGGAAATTTGCAAGGAAATTCTGCCATAAACGTTACAAAGCTTATAGTTTAACCCTATTTTTATTATTAATAGTTTGTGATAATCAGACACTGTTAGCTGGATGTCTGTTATGCCAGTAAATGGTAGGGATGTAACGGAGCCAGCCAAAATCTGCATTTGTCGGATGCAGATTTTATGTGCAAAATCCGTCGGATGCGGATTTGTCGTACGATGAAAATTAATACCAGCTATTATAGCTACTGCGATTCAACTTAAGTGTTAGTTACTTAAAATGAAACAGTTACAAACAAACTAGCAGTGAATAATCAACATCATCGTGAGTGTTTTCTTAAAAGTAAAGAAAACACAACAACAGATCTCTCCGTCAATCAAAAATAATTGTAGAGTTGGACCGAAACAAAAATTTTGTATCCGTCATGATTGGATTTTAAGTATCCGACGGATTTCGGATTTTGGAAAGTGTCGGATTCCATCGGATGCGGATTTGGATTCTGAACCCGTCACATCCCTAGTAAATAGTGATTGTATATCGTCGTATATGTTATATCTGATTTCTTTATATTTGGTGTTCATATGTGTGCCATAGCGTTTGGCATGTAATATATCTAAATGTCAGGTTGATTTGTTCTTTTTACTGACACGCGTTGTACTGCTGACTTAGGTGCGGCTAAAACAGCATCGATGGTATAATCGTAAACTGAAGACAAATGACCCGCTCATCGTATCTATGGGCTGGCGAAGGTTTCAGACGGTAGTTGTATACTCTATGGAAGACCACAACGGCCGACATCGATACTTGAAATACACGCCGGATCACCTGCATTGTCTCGCTACGTTCTGGGGTCAGTATCTGGCTGTGATACATCCGAGGCATCTACCACACCATGATAAGTGCATCAGTTGGTTGTTATGAAAAACACTGCTAACTAATGTAGACGAAGCCTGTGGCCCAATTTACAAAAAATCTTATGACAAACTTAAAAAAAACTTAACGATAAAGTATGACTTAGGAAAATCTTAAGATAAACTTAGGATGAACTTTCGCAAAACTTAAGATCAGCTTAATAAGAAAAATGCAATTTCTTAAAAATAACTTAACATTTCTTTACAGAATTGTCGGCATATATATAGGAAGAACTTAGTAAGTTATAAGATTGCTTTAGTAAATTACATGTAAAAATCTGTAAAAAAAATCTTAACTTTATAACATAGGATAAACTTCTAACTCTCTATCTAGACTCAACTCCATTGTTAACAATAAAAACTTGATCACCCCATTAGTTTACATATTCTGTTAAACTATCACAATCTTTTTACTCACTCCTTTAATATTATATTTACATATACATGCATACATACATAAGAGCTTTTTGTATAGCGCATATAAATTCAATAGAGTCACTATGCGCTTCGGTCGCCAAACAAGTAAGTTTTCAGAGATTGATGTAATGGTAACGGCATTGGGCACATCAACGAAGTTACTGTATATTGATCCTAGTTATTACTGATACTGGTGCTAATTTTTTTGCTGTTTTCTTTGTGTTTAGGACCAATAACACCACAGAGCACTGGCATGCTTGGAATTCAGACAGTTTTATCCAACACGGTCTGTAGACTTGATGACTCGTTTTGCATTTAAAATGTATTTCATGGCATTATGTAAGTTTATCGTCTACTGTTTTTCTGTTTTTGGAGATACGAGTGATGTGTATCATTGGAATATGTATTAAACTGATGACAACTTGACAGCTGTGGTATCCTTTCTCTGGTTTTACATGTTTCAGTGCTAGTTAGGCTCTTTAGACAACTTGTTTAGCACTATAGTCTATGGTAATGTTTATGATTGTTATTAATTATTACTGTTATTATTAGGTTGACTCCTCCGAGTCAACCTAATAAAGTGGGTCTCAAATGTCCGTCCGTCCGTACATCCGTCCTTTCACAAAAGGTTTCTTCAATTTCAATGAAATTTAGCATGTAGGTAGTGGTCGACGAGTGATGCATGACGGTATGCAGTATGACCCGATTCAAGGTCAGTCAAGGTCACGCGCCCTTGAAAGTGAGAAATTCGGCTATTTTCAAAGGCTGTCTCCTTCCCCAATTATAATGGGGGCTGGCAAATGACCACGGATTCTTAAATTAGGGCACAATACCTAAAGCTTATTGGGGCCAGATTTTCGATTTTTGTCCTAGTTTTTGTATCACGTGACTTCGAAGTTGGCAGTAAGTAGGAGTCGACTGCCAGTCCCGTATGGGGCTAATTTATTATTATTATAGTATGAATATGAACGTTTTGACATAGTTTTCTCTGTGATGTTGACTCGTCTTTAGCCTGATTTCCGAATAGCCGTGACTGGTTCAGTTGTTGAGTTGGACAAAGCGGTGACGATTGTGAAGAAACTGAAGCTGCAAGGCACGCCATACAAGATCTATAAAAACACCGCATTCATTCAGGTCTGAACTGTGGTTACTAGTATTTTTATTGTCATCATTAATGTTCTTATAGTGGTACAGTAGTTGTTGTTATTGTTTCTTTGTCGTTTTTATCGTTATAGTAACAACAACATTGTTGTATTTGTCAGCAATTTTTGTCACATGAGTGACATTTGTTGGTGATATTTTTGTTTTATTACTGGCCCGCCTCCACATAGTGTAGGGGAGGCAGACTAGTGATGCTCTCCGGCGTCTGTCGTCGTCGTCTGTCGTCGTATGTAACACTCCATAGCGGGCCAGTAGAGTTTCGTCCTGTTAGGGTGAGACATCGTTTTAAAGTAACTTACGAGTATAAAGTATTTCTTTTTACATTGTTATAGTTTTAATGATATTTATTACCCTGACATGCTGCTGCTGCTCCTCCTCCTCCTCATTCTCATCCTCCTCCTACTACTAATACTACTACTACAACCACCACTACCACTACTACTTCCATTTAACAGACGTTTTTCTCTGTATGAACCTTGGTTCACCCATGGGTCTTCCTGCTCCACTTGTTCTGGAAGAGATTCCAGCTGTCAGTGTCAATGCACTGAAGGGAACGTTTGTAGCACTGACATCTGTAGGAATAACGATTATGATAGTAGTGTTAATAGTAACTGTTGATGAAACAATGGAAATGAAATGGTAAGCTTTGTTGGCGAAGGCTTATATTGATTTATGTGCATTTTTTGACTTTAATGAATCGAATCATACAAATTCAATTTTGTAAAATACCCTGTTATACTATAGACGGTAAGTTATTAGCTCCACAACTTATATGCATTTGTCAATGTTAACTAAGCTTTATGCGTGCAAATACACCTGGACCTGACTTTCTACCAATGCCAAGAACTTGAAGCCTTCCACATGAGGTGTATGAAATATGTTCTTGGAGTTTTTTGATGATAACGGACATATTTTCGTAGCATCAAAATCAAGAGATGGATGTTCTTGTAAGTTATCATTAGAGAATGCATATTTGCACACATTTGGTTGGTTGCGGGGCACAGTGGTAGAACGTCGGTCTGTGACCGGCGAACTTTCCCTGTCCTACGCTTGATCTGCAGCTCATGGGTGACCACTTATGTGGGTAAACCATCCACTGCATGGTTAGCCAACTAGGCCAACTTAGCCTTTCATCTTTTCGAGGTCGATAAATGAGTAGTGAATTGCAGTCGCATGTGCACTACCTCGCTGGGGTGGCGCCATCTGGTGAATGCTTATGGAGTAAAGGCAGGATGGTTCATTTCATTCGTGAATAAACGTGTGGGTGGCAGTTAAAATAAAACTGTGATCCCTCTAACACGTGCCATTCCTGAGTGCATTAGAAGTGGTTACAACGATGTGCTATACAAATCGACGTTTACTTTACTTTACTTTACTTACACATAGCACATCAATCACTCCAGTGTCAAATTGGTGTCTCACTCGGACAATTCCCTGACCACAGCTGGAAACGTCTTCCAGGTAGCAAATGGCTGGATCGGACTCAATGCGACAACAAAACTCGCACTTTTTTGATCCTATGGAGACTTGTAGCCCGTTACTGGGTCTATGCAATGGTCCCAGCAATAAGACCAATGACGAATTCTAACCTATACCTTTAAAGATGATATGCAATGATTTTTTTGGCTGTTAAAGTAAATTGCCCGTAGTTTGTGTTTAATATGAGTAAATCTATTCGAATATTAAGGAACATCAAAAAGTTACCTTTAGAAAAAGCGCCAGAAAGTTCACACCCGATGATTTGTTTACTTTTTCAAGTGATGACGTCATACGAGGTAAACAAACGATGGAACAAGCTATTGAAGTGTTGAGTGAGGCATTACACAACACATAGGCATAACGATGTAGAAATAGGTTCTTAAGACATAAACTGGTAAAATTAACTTCTTATCTAATCTCAATAACGCATAACAACGCAAACAAAACAAGCGTATCCAGGTATGACGTCACACATGCCGAAGAATAGCTATACCAAAAAGACCAATAAACTTGTAATTTTCGGCATTTTACGGCATAATTTATCAAAATTTGTTACACAGTCGAGTTTATATTGCAGTAAGCAGCTAGAAACTACTTTAAATCAAGTTGGTAAAAAATCGTTGCATACCATCTTTAATAGTGTTCTCCCAGTGATTCGCAATTCATTGTGGTTAGGGTATGATATGGTAGTGCGGTATGTAGGGTATGTTCACCTCGACTCTGGAAGCGGCAAAGTTCGAAGGCAGCCTTATTCAGACAGTTAGCAAGATACGTGGTCAAGTAAAGAAGGCTGCCAGGGAAGGGGCTCCGGGTAGTTTCAGGGCAACGTTTGAAGACAAGATCCTACTCAGCGGTCGGTTCAGTTTCTCTCTGTTTTTGTTACTGTATCTGCATCAGTACAAAAAGTCCATTTTTTTGTTTCGGCTAAGTATATATTTTGCATACTTTGTGGCCTGTAGTGATGTCATCTCCAGCCAAAACTGGTCGTTGGCCATTACAGTTGACTTTATGTGATTACATGGCACAGTTTCATAGTTAGAAGTTATGTTGAGTTTTTTTATTGTTGTTCAGTTTATCTTATGGCAAAGCAAGTATGTGATGACTTGTTTGGCATTGAGCTATTTATTGTGTTTGTTTTGTGAAATGTTGATGTTCAGTTGTGAATATTGTCACATTTTGAGACAATGTTGAACTGGTGAGCAGGTGACACTGTAAAGTTTAACATCCCATGCAATGCAATGCATGTTATTCTGAGGATTTTTACATCAGTTGTTTGTTAACAGTGCCAATGAAGACATTAAGTATCTGGTCTGTCCTGTCCATTCATCCGTTGAACATCTGTCCGTTTGTGCGGACAGATGTTGTTACCACAATTTCTCATGAATACCTTTAACAGTTTTGATAAAACTGACAAGGTGAGAGGAATATTCGCTTGACCCTGCTGATGACCTAATTAGTTTCTGAGGTCAAATTCAAGGCCACAGCGGGCCATCGTGGTTAAATCTTGTGAACACCATATCTTGTGAACTACTTGATCAATCTTCATGAAACTTACAGGGAATAACCACTAGCCACTACTGATAACCTGATTAGATTTTGGAGGTCAAATGTCAAGGTCACAGTAGGCAAAGTCATCCATGTCGACGCCGAGGTGTCAACGTCCATCTTCCAGTTAAAACATTCAGTGGTCGGCACTTTTTACAGAGAAACTTATGTTAGCACAGTTTTGAGTGTTGTACTGATGGATTATTGCTCAGATGCATAACAACACTGGGTCACTTTATCTTTTGCTCAAACCTTAGTCTAAAACCAAAAGTCCAGTTTAAGACCTACTTAATGCAAAACGTGAAGTGACGCTAAACTGTGGTCTGAGACCAAAGTCTAAAACCAAACTTACTTCTTAAACCAAAGTCTTGAGACCAAAGTTTGGTCTTAAACTAAACTTAATCTGAGCAATCTGGTCTTAAAGCAAACCATCATAATGTATTTAGATAGGCAATTATCTCTAATCTCTTAGAGTTAAGACTAGTCTAAGACCAGATCGCTTTATTTTTTGCTTAATCTGAACTCTGTCTAAAACCGGGTTTTTGCCGTTCAGATTAAGCTTTGATTTTTAGCGAACGTGAACGTAAACGTGAACTCACGTTCATGTTCACTATATGCTATCGCCCGTCTGTCTGTCTGTCTGTCTGTCTGTCGTCTGTCTGTAACGTTGGTGCACCCTACTCAGCCGGTTGGAATTTTCCGCAATTTTTCTTCGCCGTTTGGTACATTCGCCATCCATTGACATTCACTGAAAATTTTACGGAGATTGTCCCAGGGGAACCCCTTCCGTCGAGGGATTTAAACTCAAGAGAGGTAGTGATATATAGCGATTTCTGACATTTGGAATGCGAGAACTCCGAAACGGGTGCTAGATAGGAGGTAAGTTAGCATTAATCACTAATAGGAAGTCGTATATGAGCTTTCGATCGGTACCAAAATCGGTGACCTTGAATGACCTTGAACGGCGAAGTGGCCCTTATTTAGCGTTATTTTACGGAATTTGGTAGTTTCCAGGGCAAATTGCGTAAAAGTGGTTGACAAAGCCATAACTATGGACAATTTACGAATACTATGTCTAGTAGTAAACGTCTGCAGAGGGACGCGCGACGCCCGCGGTATAAATTCTTAGCAGATTCATAAATTCCAGAGACTTAATGCGCAGTACTTGCCTAGCTATCGTCTTGATATAGGAAGCCGCGAAAGATAAAGTGACACATTGTTCGGAGTGGCGCCGTTGTTGCAGACGTTGTGTTCCTGAAGGCGTGGATCCCGGTCACCGTTGCGCAGCTGTACAACCCGGTGACGTCACTGCTGTTGCCTGTTGGTGCCAAGAACGTGTGGCGAGGAATGAAGACCGTGGGTGAGCTCAAGCGTGAGAGAGGCATTCAGAACACCGTCAATCAAGATCACCTCTATCGGGTATTCAGTATTCAGATCATTCTTAGCTTCCAGTCATATTTGTAGTCTTGAAGAGCCTATATTAGAATTACGCTACGGGGCAAAAAAACGGTGTTCACACAAGTTCGCCTATAACTCCGCTGAAAGTGAACGGATTTGGGTGTAATCTGGAGCACTGTGAGTACATTGTTGGGGGCTGGCCCGGGCAGATTTGGGCACGATTCGCGCAGTAGCAACAGTTTGAGAGGCAGTTGAAATTTTGTTTTTGTCCACTAATTAATGCACGATTTACCGATTTACCGTCGGACAAATTTTACGACATTTGAACACAACAACGTCGATCAGGGTTGCCATGTAAACTTTCGGAATAGAATTTTGAACATTTTACCATCAACAGACGAAAAAACACAAAAATCGCTCACAAAATTAGCAGCTCTTGTGACTTCAGGCCGCCATAGAGACACAATGATTACAGATAGCTGGAAATGCACTACCAACTTAGGGATGTCTAGTTTTCATTTTTACAGTTGGAATCAATTCATAAAAATTCCCCTGGGCTTTACGCTCTGCACAAAAAACCTATTTCCCACAGTTTCAGCAACGTACGATGTCCGATATTGGGTAAACCACGTACGCCGCTGCAGCTGCCTGGCTACCGACATGGAAGAAAAGCAAACTGAATTGCAATCTGAAAATAAGTAACACGGCAGATAACGCTGGCATCACTCAGTAGCAGGCACGTGGCACTAAGTATCTAAGGAACTAAACAGCTTGTGCATCAGTAAATAAGTAAACAGTTGTGTCATTTGTCAAGTACGCCGGTGGGAAACGCTCTCTTCGAGCCTATATATATATAGCACTGCAACCCATCTACTTTGTTAATATTTTGATCCATTATTTTATGGTATGGATACACTGTTCAGGAGAACTCTGCATCTTCTCTTTAATCCGAATGCAGTAGCAGCTGTTTGCTAGGGCATGCAAACATTAACATTTTGCTGCAACAAAATCCTCTTGTTCTTTGGTGCCGTCTAACACATGACGACCTGTATAGTGGCGATAAAGTGGTAGTTGTTGTGTGATCAATCTGTGATTTGTTGCAACCATGAATCTGGTCGCTTGCCTGCTATTGGCTGAATTTGCTTCAAGGAAGTGCTCTGACACTGTCCATTGTACAAGACGAAGGGCATTCAGAGCATACTGCCTTATGGCATATCTCTAACTTCTCACACTGATTATTACTGGCCCGCCTACACATAGTTTAGGGGGGCAGACTAATAACGTTCGTTGGTGTCTGTCATTGTCGTCGTCTGTAATGCGGCGCATATGCAACGTAACTCACCATGGGGCGGCACGCGGCGGGCCAGTCGTGTTACGTCCCGTTAGGGCGACACCTTGTGTTTATATACTGTATTTTTATACGAGTTTAGGTACTGAGATCTTGCTGCCGATTATGTTTTTTCATGGCGGCAACATTTTGCTTTCTAATTGATGTGTTCGTAATTATTTGACGTAATTTAGGCATCGAATCGTGTTCCGTTTCAAAATGTCTGCTGGTCTTGTTTGCTTATTATCTGTCCCATAGCTAAAGCATGTAGCATGAGACAGACTATGAAACCAGCTTGCCTCTGTCCGTGTGTCCGTCTGCGTGCACTCTCACGCTCACATTTCTTGATGGATTATCACCAAAATTGGCACAGATGTAAAAAACCCCAGTAGGAAATACGAGTTTGTTATTTTGTCCCAAACCCCTTTTCCATTTTAGATGACGAGGTTCTCAAAATACATCAGGAACCCTATAACTGCATTAAATGTACATGAATCGCCGAAATTCCCACGTCCTACAGGAAATCCGTGTCGAGGAACATGATGGTGACGTCACATGTTAAACCGGAAGTGGAAATATGGCTGTTTCACGCATGCGCAGTGAAAAATATGCAATATAACATTATAGGAACAGTTGGGTCGTTGTGGACTTGCTATGGGACAGATACCACATTCCATAGAACGTATTTCTAGTTGTTTATAATCAGTTTAGTTGTTAATTTGTTTTTTTTGTTGTTTATCGCAGCCAATCGACCGTAAGCCTCGCGCATTTGCTCCTCTTGTAATCCCAAAAGACCTGCAGAGAGCACTGCCGTTCAAAGACAAGCCAAAAGTTCCCAGGTCGTCGAAGGATCCGGTACAGAGCAGTCGTATAGCGGTTGTTCGAGAGCCAAAAGAACGACAGGTAAATCAGTTTGAACACCTGTGTCTCTGAGTCGACCTAATAAAGCGGGCCTCGAAAATGTCCGTCCGTACGTCTGTCCATCCACAAAAAGTTCCTTTGATTTTAATGAAATTTGGCATGTAGACAGAGGTCGATGAATGATGCACGATGGTATGCAGTATGACGCGATCCATGGTCAAGGTCACAAGCCCTTGAAAGTTGGAAATCCTTCCATTTTCAAAAGCTATCTCCTCCGCCATTTTCAATGGGAGCTGGCAACTGACCACGGACTCTTAAACTAGGGCACAATATCAAAATTGAATCGGGCCGGATTTTTTTATATTTGTCATAGTTTTTATGTCACGTGACTTCGAACTTGGCCAAAACGTCAGTTGCGAAGAGTCGACCGTCAGTCCCGTCTGGGGCTAAGTTATTTATGTGTGACGCTACTGCAAAGCATGGTACGTGTTATCATGATTCTATCCATCCAGCCGTCCATCACTCTGCTGTTGACTTCCTGTATGTAATGTGTGAGCTACTTGAACTACTGTTGTAGTCATAATACAGGCAGTTGTGGAACGTCCATTGACTGGCGTCATTCAGTGACCTTAAATGTGATTCCAGCTTTTATCCACACATGCCGATAGGCAAGGTGTGAATATATCGTTTACTGTTCGTTTGTTTGTTTTGTGTGTGTATGTGTGTGTATGCACGGTTACAGATTTCTCCGCCGAGGATAAAGCTAGTGGCGTCAAATTTTGCACGGCGGTTCGTCGGCATCTAAGGCAGGGAATCACAAATTTTTGTCAACTTTGCTCCCCTGCTACCCCCAGAAGCCCAAAATCAGACGAATCGGCCACCGCGCGCACTGAACTATAAATAGAACTGGTAGGAGCCTAGCCTAGCCTGCAGGCCTAGGCTCACTGAAGTCAGAGCGACGTTCTATTTATAAAACTGTAAAGATACTTTAGTAAATACAAGTACGGTTTCCGGTTGGTTGCGTGGCACAGTGGTAGAACGTCGGTCTTCGGCCGGCGTACTTTCTCTGTCCTGCGCTCGACCTGTAG
>Ga0209780_1003250_pt1 | contig 12018 bp, 4 predicted proteins | sample WorMetexBAHAMAS2_FD_187384 | JGI IMG/M metagenome (GOLD analysis project Ga0209780, IMG submission 187384) | Marine gutless worms symbiont microbial communities from Max Planck institute for Marine Microbiology, Germany - Inanidrilus exumae... | ecosystem: Host-associated > Annelida > Digestive... | reverse complement strand
CCTGGAGCATCTGAGACACACTGGACTGGTAGGAGTAGTCTCTCTTCGTGAACCTTTGGACTGACTCCAGTACAAGTTGGTCAGTGATTTTGTGTGGATCCTACACAGCTGCACAGTATTCCAAGCGAGACCGAACAAGTGAGATGTAGGCAAGTTCTCTCAGTTTTTCTGGGCAGTGGTGAAGATTGGTCGGTTAAACAATAGCAGTGTGTGCATATAGCTAATTAAAAATGAGAAATGTCACACTAGCTCAAAAGTACACATGTCCAAAGTAATCTGGACACAGGCTACATCGCCATCTTGTCACCGCTTAAGGGCCTATTGTTTTGTTTTTCCATGATCAGTTAGTCGAGTAATTTCAAGTGATTTCACACAGAAAACTGAGTCATTTATTTTACAGACTCACCAAAATGCAAATGTAGTAATCGAAACCTTTCGACAGAATTACAGACAACTTGTTTCATTTGTTAACTATAGCCATCAAACATCAATAGTCAAACATAGTCCATCACACATGAATCAGTTTAATCTTGCTTTTTTAAAAAAAGAAAATTTGTTACTTCATGTCGTTTAGGTAAAATAACTTATTGTATATCCAGCGTTTTAATAAGTGAACAGTAGAAAGCTCAAATATTTACTGTAAATGGCAATCTGTCGTGAGCTGCAAATCTGAGCGATTTTACAACACATTTGCTGAGCTGTGTAGTTTCAAAAACTGATCTGCACAATTTTGCAATTGATTGAGTTTAGGTTTTACATCCCATCCCACACAAAATAGGCCATTCTGATGACGTTCTTCCTAGCCAATCTCTTGGCTAAGTACTAAAACCCTACTAATAACTACAACACTACACACCATGATTGGCTACAGTACAAGACGCTCAGCTATTACTAATAAATGGTAAAAACTGGCCAGTTTACAAAAAACTGTAAGGGGACAGACAGAGTCATAGCTTTAAAACGGCAAAAATCACATTGGTATGATTCCACCTAGAACGTTAAGCATGCCCTTATCAGCGAAGTCATGCCAAAAAATCATACTTGCTGTGAATGTGACTGTAGCACAGAATAAATGGCCATTCTAGCAATACCAGTAGGGAACAGAATCATCAACTGCCACATGACTTCGCTGGTAAGGGCGTGCTTAATGTCCTATGTGGAGTCCTACCAAAGTGATTTTTGCCATTTTAGAGCTATGACCCTGTCGCCCTAACACTTGGTTGCAAACTAGCCAATTTTTACCATTTATCTTCGTAGTACAAGGCTGATGTCGAAGTCACGTGGCAGTTGATGGTTCTGTACTCTACTGGTATTGCTAGAATGGCTATTTATTCTGTGCTACAGTCACATTCACAGCAAGTATGATTTCTGGCATGACTTCGCTGGTAAGGGCGTGCTTAATATTCTAGGTGGAGTCCCACCAAAGCGATATTTGCCATTTTAGAGCTATGACTCTGTCGCCATTATACTTGGTTGTAAACTGGCCAGTTTTTACCATTTATATTTGCTGTCTTATTACTAAGATATAATTTCAAACGTCTGTTCAAAAAATTTTTAAATTTTGAAAAGGGTCACATGGGCATTGCAAAGATATGGTGATTTTTGAATTTTCAAATAATGGCCGCCTTCAACCATCTTGGATTTCTATACACTCAAAAGTTTAATGGCTGATAAGATTACTAGGGTCAAACTGTATCGTCATACCACATTTCGTGGCGACAGGTCAAAAGTTGCTGAGATATAGTGATTTAACTGTTATCAAAATGGCGGCCATTCGCCAGCTTGAATTTTTAGGAATTCAAAATTTTTAACTGCCAATATGGTGGTTCTCAGGATAAATATGTATCACAATGCCATATTTCACGCTGATCGGTCAAGCCGTTGCCGAGAAATGGCTGTTTTTTATTTTTCAAGATGGCGGCCGTCCACCATTTAGGATTTTTAAAAGATCCAAATTTTATCTGTCAGAACGATTCGGAGGGCCAATACGTGCCACAGTGCCAAATTCTGCACCGATCAGTCAAACCGTTGCCGAGATATGGCCATTTTCGATTTTTCAAAATGGCGGCCGTCCGCCATCTTGCATTTTGAAAAGTTCAACATTTTAACTGCCTGTACCATTCGTAGGGCCAATACGTGTTACTGCGCCAAATTTTGTGCAGACTGGTCAAACTGTTGACAAGAAATGGTCCACTTTCAATGTTTCAAGATGGCGGCCGTCCGCCATCCAAGATGGCGGCCGTCAGCCATCTTGAATTTTAAATGTTTGAAGTTTTAACTAACGGCATGGTTTAGAAGGTCAACGTGTGTCACCTTGCTAAATTTCGTACCGATCTGTTAAACCATTGCGGAGATATGGCCATTTTTCTATTTTTAAAGATGGCGGCCGTCTGCCATCTTGGATTTGCTGTAGCCTGTTCAGACCAACCACAAAGAGTATTTGGTGGTCTTTGTCACTGTGTAAAATTTGGTATGAATCAGTGCAGTAGTTTCAGTTATATGCAAGTTTTAATATTTTGAGCATTAGGCTTGAAAATGCCTATTCATGCCCCTTTCGGAGATGTTATGGGGATAATAATGGGGGTTGGTTCGTTCGTTATTTCTTTGCAGGCAGGGGTCCTGCCTACTGTGGACCCCAGTGCTGAGACCTTTATATCGGTCCAATGCGCCAGTCCATGAAGAGGAGGGGAATTGGTAGGCGTGTGCAGTGTACGTGCACGTTGTGTATGGTGAAGGAACAGTAAGCGTGAGCAGCTTGTCAGGTATTTCTAAGCGTGCCTCCTCTAGGCGTGGCCTACTGCCTGGCTAGGCCCAAACTGGCACTTATTCAGTGCCAGCCCAGACCGGCACTTCTTCAGCGCCTGGCCACCTGACTGACACTTCTTCATCGCCTAGCCAGGGGACTTAGCCACATCTGTCTGCTTCGGCTCTCACGTCACTGCGGCTGACACCTTGACGCTGCTAATCAAAGCATCAACAATGGTCACAGTTTATAGAGGACACTGTCAAACCCTCTTACCTGCCCAGGATTAACTCCCTGTTCATCACGTGCATAGGAATTATTAAAAATAATTTTTGGTAGGCGGATGTGCCTGGGCGGAGGTGCGAACCTCGGCCACTGAGCGCGTCACGCTCTACAGCACATGGCAGCCAAGTGCGCTGACCACTCGACCACATGGGCAGGTCCATAATAATGGGGGAAATCGAGAACTTTTGTAGTGTTATCCTTCTAGGAATGCAATAACCAGGGATCCTATGAATCAAACAGCGTAAAAATCGGTTCTCCTGTTTAGTCTCGGGATGCAAGCAAAATTTGGAGTCACAAAAAAGGGGAAAAACTAAAAACCACACGAGTTATATTTCACCAATTTTGGGCGATCGGTTTGAGTTTTGGCATGCGGGGTCATATGGCCGATGCAATCACCAACACCAAATTTTGTGGCAGTCGGTTCAGGGATTTCAGAGTTCTGATAACCCCAATTTTGTCATTCTCGATAGGAATAGCTGGTCGCCCTTACAACAGTGTAAGCTTTACCGTGCTAAAACATGATAAACCATGCAACACAATTGTGCTGTGCATATAATACGACTTTGAAATCACTATCAGGATCACTAGTTGTCACTGGAAATAGTACTGAAGAGTAAAGTGAACGTTAAGTTCATATTAGTAGTCTATGCTAGCTCTGACTCTATAATGTGATACAACAGTATGCCACTTTTCCACACTCCTTCTAATAAATGCCCCCAATGATGGGCATTACTGCTGCATGCTAGCACTACAGTCCATCAGTGTTGTTTCTGATGATGGACTTTGTGTTTTGACACAATATTCCTAGGAGTTTAAGGGAAAAAAAGGTCACTGCCCCTGTATAAATCATGCAGCATATATGCATCACATAGGAAAAATCACTACAATTAGCTTCATATGGCAGCCAAGTAACCGAGTCAGCATAACAGTCCACATGAATATGTCACTGATTCTTACCCTGTTCTTAATGCACATTTAAACTGACAGCATTTACCATTCTGTACTGTATAAAATAGTCACACACTACGTTTGCTGTAGTTAGTTAGTTGGAGTTTAACGTCCCCCTTCAGCACAAATATGGCTATATCAGAGACAAAAGTTCAAGGGTGGAGAGCTATCCCTACCCAGTAAAGGAAGGGCAGCGATATATTAACCTCAACCCTGGCCGCCTTTTTGTTCAGCAGCCACACCAAAGGGAAAGGGATCGAGAGGCTCATTTAAATTATTACGCCAGCGCCTACAACAGGGAAAGACAACTATCACACCGCAAGACTAAACTAAACCAAATACAACAAAATACCAGAATAAATCTTAACTAAGCAATACGGATAACACAATCATAAAACAAAACAAACTAAACCCAGGTTCGGTCGCCTCCTACGACCTAACGCCTGGAAACGGAGTTGGACTATTCTGGTAGAAAGGGATCGGATGGACAATAGAAGAAAATAAGTAAAGTGGATGAAAAAATGAAAAAGGGAAAAGGTAATAAAGAGCAAAAGATGAGGAAGTGAATGGACAAGGGAGGAGCAAAGGCATAAAGGGGGTACCCCGGGCCCATGCAGGGTAACGTTTGCTGTAACTTGCAAATAACAATTACATACTGTTTCACAGTAAACTACAAGACAGACATCAACGACCCAGCGTCGACGCCTTCACCACGGCCTGCTATGACCTTGACCTTTGACCATCAGAATCTAATCAGGTCTTCAATAGGACTAGTGGCTATTCTCCATTAAGTTTCATCTATAATGCTCAAGCCATTCCTGAGATATCGTGGTAACAAGATGTGCCTAGATGAAATAATGAATGAAACATGAAAGAGACAAAACATAATGCCTTCGCCGACACTGTACATACATGATATTTCACGTGAATGTGAAATAAGACAATATTGTACCTGAAAACAAGTATCTTTTCATACAGGGCAACTGACTGTGATATAATGTCCATAAGAACAACCATCTTTCCACTATGCTCGATAACTCCAACTTCATAGTCTCTCAGAAGCTCATTTGCCTGACAGAATTACAACATAAAGACTTCATCATACTGAATATCACCACATCCAACTCGGTGCATCCACCAACACTGCTGACCAACACCTCCTCTATATATCAGAAAATGTTACATACACAACATTATGCTTGACGACAAGACGCGACCACGATGGACTTTGCAGATGACATGCCCATTCAGTTTATTGGTCACTTCACTGGGTCAGCCACGCTAGGTTTTAAGCAGATACACCTAGTGAGTATTTTCACCAAATTCAACCTTTCTACAACTTTTTACTCAGATACAAGCCTCTGTATCTAAGCTCTGTGTGGCCTACAGTACTCTCATCTACAAATTACCTCACCAATAACACGTTCCTTACAGAACACTGTCACCAAATATGAACTGTCGCTGAATTTCTGTTCCACAGTAAAAAGCCTTTTGTTTCTGAACCTGGTGCAGCCTTTTTGCTTCTGAACCTGGTGCATCTTCAATACCCTCTTGATCTGAAAACTAGTCCATGAGTTGCATGTGACATGGGCAACAGGCGTTTTAGAACTTTTCGTTCTCAAGTTAGGGGCACGCATGGGTAAAATGAACAGAGATGTGCAATAAATAATGACCTCATCAAAGAATGACCCAACAATATGAACAGTAAAATAATATTAATAAGTCGAAACGATTCCTCACAGAACTGCAGAACCAGGTTATAAGCATTTATCTATCTTTTTTACACCACAACAGTCACACAAACTCAGTATTAGTAACACAGTGCAAAGGCAGCAACATCTCAACACACTGTACCACCTAGACATATAATGAGCTAGTTAGTTAGTTGAAGTTTAACGTCCCTTTTCAGCACAAATATGGCTATATCAGAGAAGAAAGGTCAGAGGTTGAGAGCTATCCTTACCCAGTGAAGGATGGCCAGCGATATACTAACCTCAACCCTAGCCGCCTTTTTGTTCAGCAGCCACCCAAAAAGAAAAAGGATCGAGAGGCTCATTTAAATTATTACACTAGCGCCTACAACTATCACACCGCAAGACAAAACTAAATCAAATATGACAAAAACAAGCATGCACCCTTAACTAAAAATACATATAACACAAAATCAAAAAAAACTAAAGCCAGGTTTAGTCGCCTCCTACAACATCCAGCCTAGAAACGGTGTGGGATTATTATCGTAGAATGGAAAGGGATGAAAAAGCAAGAAAATAAAGTGAGAAAGAAAGGGAAAAAGAAAAAGTAAATAATACTAAAAATAGAGTAGAAGGTGGGGATGTAGTAGACACATAGCATGGTTTTATATTTTGCGTTCATTAGGTCTTTAGTCCAAAATTGATTTTGGACTAACATCTGTGAGACACACACAAGACCACTCGCCACATACAGGACCACCCAGTCACACAATCTACGACGTGCCACACAACAGACCACCAACCAAACAGACGACCACTCGCCAGACATAGGACTATTTAGTCACACAAAAGACCACCTACCCAGTCATATGTGATAACAGAGTCCTTCTTGTTCACGTCGACTGTTCCAATCATCTCATCCAGTGAACTGTTGGTATATGATCGAGGCAACCGTAACTTCTGTTGATTTCTCTGCATCACTGTCATACGACTATTACAGTAACCATCTCTGATGTCGACAGGTTTTGCATCATCCAAGTCAAGGTCATTGTCTTCTTTCCTCTGAGCAACAAACTGGTACAGGATGTCAGGGTGGTTCCAGATCTGCACAGAACAGTGCCACAGCAATCAGACAACTGTATCCTGTACATAATACACTTTCACATAAAACACATTGTCACTGGTGCAAACAATTAACATTAATTAAACATCGTGGTAGAACAGTACCCACCTTACAGCACACTGAGAAAGCCTTGATTGGATTGTTACTGCTTGCCCATGCACCAATACCTGAAGTCCGCAGAGCCATCATAAACTCATTATATAGTTTTCGCTGAATGGTAGACATACGGATGAGAAATACATGTTCCTCCTTCATTGGCAATGTCGTCTTGAGCACAGCATGACTTCGCCTGCAGAACGTGCAAAGCAAAGAGGCATTAAAACTAGCATGCCATTAGCAACTGGCTATGTAAGTTAGATAGAATAAATACAACCTACACTGTGTCTCAGAATAAAATACCCCCGACATTTTTAGCTGTAACTTAAGCAAACATTTTCTGATTTGAATAATTTTTGGCACAAATATTACCAAGAGACTGGGCAATCAAAAATGGTTTATTTTCCCACCTTGCCTAAACAGTGTTTCTGCACTACCTTGCAAAACAAACACAAAAATTGCATCTTTTCACTCAAAAAAGGCGTTGCTGGGATTTTCTTCGTTGAACCTGGGGTAAAAAATTCAACGGCAAGTATTACTGAGATGTTCTTCAAATGTAGCAAATGTTACCTGCTATCAGACATGTTGCGAGTGACAATTCTGTCGTTCAGTAGAACAGCGTACCTGCGAATTGGGCGCGTAACACAATTGAACTCCTGCAGCATGAAACACCTGACTTCATTTCTCCAGTGCTATGGCTCCCAACAATCCGGACCTGAAACCCGTTGATGACAAGATTTGGGGAGTAATGCAGCAGCATTTGTACAAGATGCAGATCCACAATGTCGACGAACTCAAGCAGCGACTAACTGACGTTTGGAGCAGTCTGCAGCAGTGTTGTTGACACTGCTGTCAATGAGAGGAGAAAGCGTCTGCAGGCATGAGTTCATATGAAGGGAAGAAACTTCGAACATCTGCTGAAGGCTGTTTTGATAACAGAATGAAACTATCGATAGACAGTCTATGCACAATGTGTTTTGAAGTTTTTAATACAATAATCATATGTCATTCAGTGAAAAGATGCAATTTTTGTGTTCATCTGTTTTGCAAGTTAGTGCAGAAACACTGTTTAGGTGAGGTGGGAAAACAAACCACCCTTTGATTGCTTAATATCTTAGTAATATTTGTGCCAAAAATATTCAAATAGGATAATGTTTGCTCAAGTTACAGCTAGAAATGTCCGGGGTGCTTTTTTCTCAGGCACAGTGTTATATTTAATAAGAGGCTCAACTGATGCAGACAAACAGCGTGATGCTCTGCGTTAATTGAATTCCAGTCAAATGCTGTAACAGCGCTGTGATTAGCCAAACATGGTGCAGTGCAATGTCTACATACACACATACTGAAAGCTATTCAACCTCGTTTGAAATATATGCACTAACAGCAGCTGTTGGAACCACTATTAGTGGCAACATGTTCTAAAAATAGACCTCCTGCTTGCAGTGTAAGTGCAGCAGAAACACTGCCTACATGGGCTTGTCATTAACCACAAGTGACACATGGCATTCAACAGAAAATACCAAAGTCCAATACCCTTCTGTGGAGTTAACAGTCTAATCTCATTCACATTCTTGTACATTAATGCAAATGAAGTACACATTAGGATTCTGGATAAAGGCTGTGCCACTAATTTCACTCTGAAGGCAGGTGTCCTTTCCATGCATGGATCCAGACCCCAATCCAATACAAATCAGCTGTACTGTGTGGTAACCCTTACATCCAAAAGGTTACAATTCAAGACTAATAGGAAATCGTACGTAGCCTATTTCAAATGGCACCAATGCCAATGACCTTGAGTGACCCTAACGGTCACGTTACCTGTCTAAAACCTTTCTTCTAGCTCCCATACTTCAGGAATATAGCACCTATTGACTATAATATGTTTACATATAAATCAGAAAGCACATGTGGCTTGTAATTTTAACTCTCCTATTGAAACTGAAGGACTTCTCATGGTCACTATAAATGCAATAATATGTCAAAACAGTGCAAACAGACACACTGTTACTACAGACCAGTAACACAAAATGGCTAAATAGCTTCAATTCTGATGATCTGGAGTAACCTTAAGGTCATTCTCCTACTGTAAGCCTTTTCAAATGGTATTTGTCATACAGTTGTGCAGCAGCAGATAAAATTTCAACTGATGTAGTGCACTGCATGGTCACTCTGAGATAGCTGAGGTTCTTGTTCAGTACACATGACAGCCTAAGAATACCTTCAGCTTCAGTAGAACATTTAAAATTACAGGCCGTGTACTCCACGTCTCTTTTAACTTCTGTGCAGTGCAGTTCAACATATATAAGTAGCTCACGAATGCATAAACACTAGACAGTTACATGACATATTTACTCATCGTCAGAACCTTTGAACAAAGCCTTGAAGAAGTTTATGCAAGACGTGTGATCGAAATCGCATCAGCTGAATGTCAGACTGGGTGCTGTCAATGCACTGGCCATTCATTATTGGCCGCTCAAACATGTTGGCAAACTCCGTCTTATTTCCGAGGTAGTTTGGTCGCACAAAGTCGACCATGCACCAGTATTCCAGCAGGTTGTTCTGCAGTGGATAGCCAGTCAGTACTACACGCCTCCTACACAGCATAACATTAACACTAAACTTCAGTTAGTTACTAAATAATCATGCATCACTTAAAATCAGGAAATTAGGATTCAATACACGAAACGTTCAATTTTGCATATCTTTGCATCAATAAACCCGACACAGTGAAGACTGCAACCAACACAGCAAAATCACGCATGTCTAACGCCAAAGATGACAAGCCACGCATGACACAAGTTACTTAACTACAATCACATTAATCTCAACATCAAAGAGATCTTTACACAGTCAATATGCAAAAAACTACAATATAACAACAACCGTTTTACAGCCATTATACAGTCAACCTGTGTTAGCCGGGACTGCTAGTGAAGAACTGGAGGATTCTGTTGGAGCAAAGGCTTTTTACTTCTCGCATGCTCTTAACCCTGTGCTGTGCTACCTGCGGCCATTGCCGGCTTGGGTCTGCATGTCGATACGACTGCCTATGTTTTCTAGTTTCATGTGATATGTCTTTAATGTCCAACTTCTAGGCTACAACTGTGGCAAATTTTATTTGAACTGTTTTTGAATTGTTTGAGATATACTGCAAAACAAAGGGAGTGTTATTCCCTGAACACAGTGTAGTGCATGCGGATTGTGAAGACGATGCTAGAGTGCTCCTCAATGGTGCTACCTACGCAGTCTGTGTCATTTCTTCACTAATCCAGAAATTACACTAAATAACAAACAAAATTCAACACAAGTCACAGCAAGTAAGCAACTCACCGCGTACGAATGTTCTTAAGTGCTCGAGACGTACTAGCACCACAGTTCTTGATGCGATGTCCTTCATCACAGATGACAAGATCAGGACCAGGACAAGTCAATGCTTCGTGAAAACCTGCAACAAAATGGAATACAATGCCACATCAGCATCTACAGTGTACTGTAACAAATGGACAAAATTAGCAATAGCTAGAAAACAATCAAACAGACTCCTCCTCAGCAAAACCTATCTTAGATTGCCATATTTGCAACAAATGGTTAATTTACTTTTATATGTCATGTTACAGTTATGTACAATATATGCAAATTATGCAGTTAACTTATCCACATAAAGGACAACATACTGAGCCAGGAATTAAAGTGGAAAATAGCAAATTTACTAGCAAAGATGGCCAATCGTAAAAAAGGCACATATAAAAAAAATAAGCCAAGAACTTATGTACTGTTTAGGCTATGTTTGAAATGGACAGTGGATGCAAAATAATTTTTAAAATTTCATTGATTAAAAATGTTCTGGGCTGCCACTTTGGTTAGACGGATTTAAAGGTTAATCACTAACATTTAAAAAAAATATTTTGCATTCATCATCCAATTCAAACACAGCCTAAACAGTACATAACATCTTGGCTCTATTTGATCTGTCTCTTACAACTGGCCATTTTTGCAACAAAATTTATTATTTTCAACTTTAAATATCAGCACAGTTTTCAGCGACTATGTTGTCTTTTACGGGGATATCAGTTTTATTTTGTCATGTGCAATCATGATTAAAATACTTCTGACTCTTCCTGGCATATGCATGCATTTCATAATTATAATGTAACACTTACAGTCCTAATCTCATACCTTCAGTTTTTCATGTACCTATGAAGCATCCATCTTTCACAAATGATCTTCTATGTGGTAGTCATTATCAGGTGGTTATTTGCTAGTGCCATCTACAGCCAGCCACTAGGCAGTAGTCACTACCAACTGTGCCATCACGTGAACTAAGCAGTTGTCGTTATTCAGCCTCACTAATGAGTAATAAATATTGAATCACTATTAACGAACAGTAACAAACAAATTTTTTCTAACAGTGCATTCAGTTTTAATAAATACCGAACACTGATGATAAGTACAATCACCACACAGTGCCTATTGCTGTCGGTTTAGCAGCTGTGATATTGATTTGTTACCGCTGGAATGCTTACTGATGTAAGGATTCCAGCTGTAACAAATGTAAGAAATACTGGAACTTTGCCGACTTAACCCTAAAATAAAGATTAATGTGCATAAAAAAGTTCTCAATGCAGACCATGGTGCTCTGGTGTATAAAAAGCTTTGGTAAAAAAGCGGTGCTCGTACAAACTGGCGATGTTACACGCCAGAGGGCGTGATTATGCTATTTCACCATATTCCCTGTAATTTTACCCCTGGGATGCAGTTTCAACGAAACCCTCAAAAAGTCGCATCTACGGGTCATGACGGTTCCAGCAGTGTATGAACTACACTGATATATACAGTAGTTTCTGAGAAATTGCTTGAACAAAAAAGTGTGATGACACAGAAGGAGAAGAAGAAGAAGAAGAAGAAAGTGCCTCTTCAATAAAGTTCTCAGCCACGTTGAACAAGGCACATCTTAAAGCCAAACAGAACTTCAATTCAGATGGTAAGACTGTCGTAAGCTTTCACCAGATGGCGCCGCCCGTGCGAGGAAACACACATCCGATTACAGCTTACTACTCAGTTTATCAACCTCGAAAGGATGAAAGGCTGAGTCGACCTGGTTGGCTGGTTACATACCGAAATAAAGTGCTGCC
>Ga0209780_1003249_pt1 | contig 12018 bp, 11 predicted proteins | sample WorMetexBAHAMAS2_FD_187384 | JGI IMG/M metagenome (GOLD analysis project Ga0209780, IMG submission 187384) | Marine gutless worms symbiont microbial communities from Max Planck institute for Marine Microbiology, Germany - Inanidrilus exumae... | ecosystem: Host-associated > Annelida > Digestive... | reverse complement strand
CGTCCTCCACAGCACCCAAGCACGTGCTACACTCAACGACGCTTGTCCGTCGACTCCAATCGTCTCTCTCTCTAGCTGGCGTTCTGCCCACTGCCAGCAGGCCACAGTATTTAAAGCGGCCCGGGTGACCGTCTCGGGTGACTGAACGGTCACCTTCCACTGCCGACTGACCGCTAGCCGGGCAGCACGGCGCACATGTGTCCAGTTACGTACACACTGTTTGTTGGTCCAGATGTTGAGGTACTGCCACGATGGCTGAGACGATAGGCCAAGACAAGGCTCAAAACGTGACAAGGTCGTACGAGGCTACCGAACCTGGCTTTATGTTTATTTTGTGTTATATTGTATTTTTTACAGATGCGTGTTTGCTTTTTGTGTTAGATTTAGTTTTTCAGTCCTAACCCAAGAGATTGGCTGGAGTGTCTGAAGTGACCTATTTTGTGTGGATTTCATATAAAAACTTGACTCAAGCATGAAGCCCATGTTAGAGTACTATAAGAACAGGTGTTTTTATAAGATGTGGTTGAGATGGTGTAAGAGAGTGAGTGGTGTGGTCTGTGAGTTTGTGGTGATCTGATGGTGTTTTTACAACATACACCAGCATACATGCTGAAGATGTTTCCTGGCAGACGATGAAGTTATGATGGGCTTTTTAGATACTGATCAAGACCATCGCTGAGGGAACTCATCAGTCTTTAAGGTTATGTGGGTGATGTAGGGTTGACCACTACCAGACAACTGGCAGAGCTGCAGCTGCCACCATTTTACTTGTCTTTACCTCAGCAGCACTCCATCCTCTGTTACAGACTATCTTCATCATCCTATTAACGCTGCATCACTTTTTCTGATGTCCTCGTTATGTTGCATTGGTTGGCGGCGTGGTTTATTGGTAATGGAGTTGGTCGTATCAACGAAGTTACTCTACGTCGAGCCCGGTTAGTACTGGGATGAGTGACGTGTCCGGGTTCGACTCCCGGAGGTGGCACTTTATTTCGGTATGTAACCAGCCACCCAGGTCGACTCAGCCTTTCATCCTTGCGAGGTCAATAAACTGAGTAGTACGCTGTAATCGGATGTTTGCGTCCTCGCACGGGCGGCGCCATCTGGTGAATGCTTACGCGGTGAAGGCCTGGTGTGGTTGATTGGGGCGGTGGTGTGTGTTGTAGCTGCAGTATTGCGCTCCAGCACCATTGGCTCTTGCCAATCAACTGCCACTTCCTGCGATTGTACAGTGCGGCTGGTCGCGGCATCGCCGCGTAAGTAGCACTGTAGAAGAATCCGACCTTTACCTTTTTACCTTCATGTAGCAATGGATACAGACTTTTCAGCATCGTGTAGTCGTCATTTATTCTGCTGTGTTATCTGAAATTGTCATTGAATTTGTTAATTTTTCTGTGAGCTAGACGAGAAAACAAATCTTGTCTTTTTTCTCAACATAGTGTATGTTGTCACTTGTGAGGTTGATGTCTGTGTAGGTTTGGTGCTGCTTCAAAAACATTCAGCACGCTTCTCCATTTACTGACTGACAGCGAATTTTCCTTCTCTGAAAAATGCGTAGTCCCAGTTCCATCTATTGTCAATGTCTATGTTGACTGCATTGCTGCTCATGTTGAAGCAGCTTTGTATGATGAGGCCTTAATACTGTGTGACATGGTACTCAGTAAATGTTCGTCGTCGCTGCTCGATGACGCTTTGTTACAATCTCAGTGCAGTGTTGGTGACAGTCCTTGGTCAGTGGAATCTACAGCTAGTAGACGAAAACGTCTGCGAAGTGGTTCCAGTGCTACACATCGGACAATCAACAGACCGGTCGCTGCACAAATAGCACTTTACAAGACAGAAGCTTTACTGCAGCTGGGCAGAACAGACGACGCACTGTTGTCTGTTGATAGGTTAGTCTATCTAGTACAGGTAGCCTTGATGCATAACATGAGTATTGGGTCCACGCTAAACAAGAGTGTGTTACAACCAATGCACTGCATAATTTTAGTTGTTACATTTCAGTTTTTCATAAACTTGCTGAATTTTGTGTTAGTCCAATGTTGTTTGTATCTGACAAGTGAGTGCAAAACGCCAAAGCTAAGACAGTGTCATTGAGATGTCAACAGGTATTTCTGTTGGCATTTTACATGGTACTTTTACCATTGCAACAGTGCATACTGTAATCCATTCTTTCATCCACAACCATACTACCTGATGCTTCCTTCAAGCGATTTGTGCCTCTTATGTCTTACCTTTCTTTGACTATTTGCCTTGGAATTTGGAAGATCTGATTTTGATTCTCAAAGTTATTCATATTACTTGCAGTTTCTTGCTACTTACTTTCCTGTGATAAAGATGTAGTTTTCTTTGCATGTTGCATAGTTTTCTTATACTTTCCCCCTTTTAATCCTTTCTTTTCCGCTAGTTTGTAGAGTGTCTTTTTTAGCCTTTACTGCCTCTGCAACCTCATCATTCCACCACCATTTTTGGTTGTGTCTACCTAGTCCTTTTGACTTCTCATTAATATTCTTTGATGTTTCTGTCATGTCTTTCACTTGTTGCCGTTGCTCGTTTACACGGCTGTCACTTTTCTTGTACTCTGTGCCTGTCCATACGTTTACATCACACAGGGTTCCTTCCCACACCTCCTGTAAAGTCCTGGATTTTTGTGGTAAAATTTCCAGGCCCTGGAAAGTACTGGAAAATGGGTTTGGTCCTGGATATTTTCGTGCAATATCCTGGAAAGTCTTGGAATATTCTAGGCTATGATGTGGGAGGCGGACACAATGATGCAGGTGCAGATGCCAAAATTTGCGAAAATTAGCTCAGATTTTATCTGTATATATGAAAAAAATTGCTGGCTGCCGGGGCTCCCTTGGTCACTATCTTTCACTAAAACCAAAGTTTAAAACTGTAGCCTAAAACCAGTTCAAACTGAATGGCCAAAACCAGGTTTTAGACCGAAAGATAAAGTGGTTTGGTTTGAAAAACTTTTTAACTCTAAGGGTTTAGTGATAATTGCCTATCTAAAGTGGAATAATTTTTCATCGTTGGTACTGATGGTTTATTGTATCATTGTTGTGGAGTCAGAAATTGTGAAAAAGCGATGAGTTTTGTTGATGTTAACAGCGCAGTTGTGAATACTGAAATGTTTGCTGCACGTGCACAAGGGACAGATGCACCAGAACTGAAAAAGTCCAGAGTTGATAATGGTAAACATCTTTTTACTTTCCACGCGAGACGTGTTATGTGGTTTCTTAGTTTTACTTTTACCCGCACGACGCTAGCTAGCGCGGGTATTGGCCGTCATCGTGGTCTGTCTGTGTGTCTGACACACGCAGGTATTGTGTCAACACGGCTTAATGTAGGATCACGCAAACACCACAAGATAGCCAGGGACTCTAGTTTTCTGATGCTAACATTCCCCTGAAATTTGCACTCAAAGTGACCCACCCCCGTTTCAGATGGAATTTCCATGGGAAAAATAAACGTGAAATTTTCCTTGGGGACTACATGCGATTCCATGTGAAATGTTCCATGAGTTTTTTCATACCACATGGGCAAACATCATGTGAAAACTCCGTGGGATTGTGTGGAGTCCCCGTGGAGTTTTCATGTGTTGTTGCCCATGGAGTTTTCATATGTGGAGTCTCCATGTTAACTTAACTGAAATGGCAAAATAACTTACGAATATGATTCGTTTAACTTTGACTAAAACTATAACTAAGTTATGACTTAGCTGGTAAAGGCATGATTAACGTTCTAGGTGGAGTCCCCCCAGTGATATTTGCCATTTTAGAGCTATGCCTCTGTCGCCATTACACGTTAAAACTGGTCAGTTTTTACCATTTATTGTTCATATATGTGATGTACTTTCTCTATGTTCTGTGCTTTTTCAATACTGAGTGTATGTATGAAACATAATACAGAGATATTCAGTTGTCTTTAACCAGTGATGCATTAATGGGTCAGAAAATGTGAAACGGTTCTTTTGCTTTGATTGACACTTCTCTTGTGCCATGCTGTTATTAGGTCGACTCCTCTGAGTCGACCTATATAAAGTGGGTCTCAAGTGTCAGTCCGTCCACAGAAAGTTTGTTCGATTTCGATGAAATTTGGTATGTAGGTAGAGGTCGAAGATTGATGCACGACGGTACGCAGTATGACCCGATCCAAGGTCAAGGTCATGAGCCCTTGAAAGTCGGAAATTCGGCCATTTTCAAAGGCTACATCCTCCCATTTATAATGGGGGGCCGGCAAATGACCATGGATTCTTAAATTACGGCAAAATACTTATTGGGGCTGGATTTTTTAATTTCTATTTCTGTCTCGGTTTTTGTGTCACGTGACTTTGAAGTTGGCAGTAAGTAGGAGTCGACCGTCAGTCCCGTATGGGGCTAATTTATCTATATTCTAATCTATGCTTTGACACTAGTGGTTGGACAACAGGAATGCTTCCAGTCTGTCAAAAGCTGATGCTGTTAGGTTCTGTTACGTGTTTTGATTGGTGCTTATGTAGACAACGTGTGTAGTGATGCACATAAAAGAGAAAATCAATGGCAGATGATGTTGTCTGATGCTTATGACAAAAAATGCAAAGTGTTGGTGGCAATGGGTCGATATTCATCTGCTCTTCACTTTGGCCGTCTCTCTGTGGCATTGGATTCCGGTGAGTTTAGATGATATGTCTGATGTCGCTATTTTTAATACTTTGCCCATGGGAGCAGTTGCAAAGTATTGTGATGAGCATGTCTGTGTATGTGTCTGTCTGTCCGTGAGGATATCTCCAGAACCGCACATGAATGTTTAAAAATTACATTTTCTTTGTTTCAGCTGTTTGTTTTATTGTAGGTAACTTGGAGAAAGCGAACAATTTGGTCGAGATTCAAGTGAGATTGAAACAGAGAAATAGTTTGGCAGTCACGTGACTCACAGACATGGTGAAGCTGATAAGAGAACACAGTCAAATGATCAACGGTCACTGTCTAGAGATACCAGACAGAGGCCAGGTCGATGCCAGGTGCCAAGGCCTGGACAGTAGGGCAGTCTTCGTGACATTCCGTCATTGCTAGTGGTGTCAACATCAGCACCGTTTAGAGTGATAACAGTTATACTGTAAATCCAAAGAGTATTTATTATATTCTTTCGTTGTTAAACAACATGTTGGTAAAACTTGACATGAGTCACATGTTGCAACTTTGATCGTTGCTACGTAATGGCCGCCGAATGGTGGGTCACAACGACGGAACAGATCTCAGCTGTTTCTGGGTCAAACGTCACGGAAGTAGGTCGACTTTTATGGGACACATTGTAGACAGACACTAGCATTTTTGTTTGTCAATGCGATGTTTCGTTCTGGAGATATGCAGTGTCTAGTGCAGAAGTCACGGAAAAGTGGTCCAAAACGTGTTTTTTGCGCCTTAAATTTGAGACAGGCACCCTGAAATTTTTGGGGGCAATTGTAAATTGACATCACTACTGACCTACTGGCCAAGTTTGGTTGAGATCCTATGGCTTGTCTTTTATTTTTACGGATTAAAAAAATCAGCGGTAAAATGTCATCGGCGGCCATATTTACTGCACTAACACTGCAGCTGGAAGGTTGGGATGGTGTTGTCATGGTAATGAGAGGGGATAAGTGACACCGGTTTTCTGTCACCCAGTGACAGAGTGAAATCATTGAATAAAACACAGCGGTGGCCTGGCTTCAACCGTCACTGACTGCTGAAGCAAGAAGCATGGGTCCAGTGACGGTACTCGGTGATGACTGACAAATGATGTCAGTATGAAGCATTGTTAATCAAGTGCTAGTTGTCCACGCATGGAAGGCGTTGTATGAATTTGCACTGAACACGCCCAAAATTATCGGTGTCCTAAATATGAATATGCTTGTGTTATTTACGAAAAAGTATAGTACATCTGGAGATTTGGATGCAGACGTGAAACTAAGGTTTGAGTTTGTCAAAGTTGAGTTGGCATATGATAGAGATCAAGTGCACGAGGCTTTATCAAATCCTGACCATTGAATTGCTGCACAACGTTTTGTGAGGTGTCGTATTTGTAAAGGCAAGATCATGGAAAATGTGGGCCATACATCACTTCCTATTAGCGGCCTACAGGCTGCACCAATAAAAAACAGCAGCCCCGTAGCAAAAATTCTATATCTTATAGGGATTATTAAACTGATTTTATAGTTTTTACAGAGGAGGATTCAGGCCATGTATTCACCAAATTCCGTTACACTATTTTTTAAAGAAATTACACTATTTAATCATAAAAGTACATATTTCTAAGTGAACAAGTATGGTACAATTTTATTGGCATGTATTACTGTTTTTATGACGGGTAAACTGAGTTATGAAGACAAAATGCATATTCAGACGCTTTTTGATCAAGTATAGTTTGGGTCTGAAGAGATGTTTTTGTTCAGCTGGCCTTCTTTCTGAAATTACACAGTTTGGCCTGGTCACGAAAAGAGAACCTTTTGGACCGATTGTCACAGGGGCTTACAGGCTGGAGTGGACGTCCTTCTGTCACCAGCAACAATGTCAAAACATTAAAGAAAACTCAAAACGTAGACGTCAGCCAGGCCAGTTCATCCATCGGCAGTGCACATAATCTGTTCATCCATCTACTCACGCTGTCATACACCAATAGCCAGACAAACACCAGTCAAAACTTTGTGGTCAATGAATAATTGATCTGTAAAGCCAACCAGTTAAGTCAAGTTCCAAACGGATGTGAAAATGAACTGAAGTTACTGAACCAAACTCAACATGAGAACCAAACCTAAATTTGTATGACTGCAGACAACCCGAACAACGTTTATATTTTGCTAGACCTTCAAAAGAACCAAACACCAGAAATGAGGTTTCTTTCCCATCTCTTAGTCTTGACTACCATGTGACGTTGATTGCGCGAGGACATAACGACGCATTCATGCAGTAAAACGTCGCAGATCACCGGTGTTTAGCAAAAGATTCGTGAAGATTGACAGATATAATACAAGATAAACTACAAAAAGCAAGTAAAACCAGGAAAGAAAGTAAAGTGCATCCTGTACAAACGTTTTTAACACACAGAAATTTCACACAGTACATCTCTATGGAATTAAACTATCAGAAAACGGCTTCAAGTAGTCGTGCATAGCGTATTTCCAAGTCCACAGGCGTGCTATTCGATTGAATTCAGAGACATTGTCTCGATACATTTGCCCAATGGTCGGCTCCATACAGACGTACCAATACGGATCAGTCAGCAGTGACTGGATACTCAACAGCACCTTTGATATAGTTAATGCCAGGCTCCAGTTGTGATGTATTGAATCAAGTCCAACGTCACCATGTCGACTGATGTTTGGATGAAATACTTTTGTGACGAAGCGAACAACAGGTGGCTGCATTGGATAGCTACAATAATACAGCAGTAAACATGCAGTCATGCACAGCAAGGGCTGGCTGGAAATACCAAATACTAAACCTACTTGAAAACATCATCTTACACACTGAAAAACGACACTGCTAGAAGCACTTTCGCTCATGTCGAGTTAATCTGTACGTTTCTAACTAACTAACTAACTAATATCTACCTGAAACAAATATCCAAATACAGCAGAATTGTAAGTGCCACATATTGAAATCTGGTAGAAAAATGATGTCACTCCATCCCTGATTTCTAAAGTAAACATTTATTTTTATGCTAAAATATGAATGAAATCTGTGCCAAATATTACATTACATGCAAAAATTTCAAATCCTACTACTAGATGCAAGTGATCACTTGACAAGAACTGAAGCAATTCCAAAGAAATCGGTTTTAACTGAGTTCTGTGTCATTAAGTGACAAATACTGCGTATAAGATGCTGTAGCAATTCTATACCAGCAGCTAAGGAATAAATTCACCTGTGTGGTATTTGAAGGTACAGAAAGAACAGCCCTCCTTCATATGGGCTTCCTCGGGGCCCAGTAATGCACGCCTGCCAATGACTACAGTGTCGATCAAGGGGCATTGCTTGAATGCCTTCAAGTGGGTCAGCTCTCAATGCTTTCAACTCACTGCGAAGTCTTCTATGTCGCCAAGAACTTTCCACGACTGGACCCGAATGCTGACAGACACAGATGGACACTTATGTTAAAAGGATGCTGTGCTACTCATATTCTTATATAAAATATTCTTTCAGTTTTGGCTTTAACATCTTATTTCGTACTCGTCTATCAGTGCAGAAGGAAAAGTGAGCATTAACAATTTAAACGACCAAGAATTCAGCAACAGATGACACACACTGCTTGGATGATAAAATATTTGTCTACAGGCATTTCCCGACAACATTGTGAATTAATTTTAATGACAACACAAATGCTGCATCATGTCCAGTGCAATACATCTATACGTGTACACATAAGCATCGCGCTGGACAAAAAAGCACTGAGCTACACCTGGCACACGATTAACTAAATTATGTTCAACAACAAACTCATTTTCAAGCATTTTAAATTTAAAACATCAAAGTTGTTAAAATTTTATTTTAAAATTACAAGTGATGGACTTCTGAATGTGTTGATACTGGACAGGAACGGACACAGACTGAAGCAAGCATACCAAGTTACAGACATAAAACATTTGCAAACAGTGTTACTGACTCATGTGCGTTACGACACCTTCATTACTAAACCACATCATAGCAACAGCAAGATGTGGCCTACTGCTAGACAGCGTGCTCTGTCTGTGTGTCTGTCTGTTAGTCACATTTATGAGCCTTGCCAAACTGACAGAGTTGTTGTTCCGGTGGCAGCCATGTTGTATTTGCAGCTAAAACTTTGATCCATGCCTGAGCGCTTTGAGATATACATAGTATATAAAAAGCGCTATATAAATACTCTTCCTTTCCTTTTTCTAACTCAGTGGTCCCAAGGAACAATGTATTAGATGCAAGATGTATTAGATGGGGCAGTTTTTGGGGTTGTCCGACCCACTGAAAAGCAAGGAGTCTCTGACGCGGTGTGCGCAACAAATCCTCAATAATGGCACGTCTCACGGTGTGGTGTTTCTTCAAAATTCTATGACTACTTGTTATACTATATGTAACAAACTAACCTGAAGCATCATGGTGTCTAAGCACAAAACGCAACAACAACTCTGCAACCTGTACACAACAGTCAGTCACCGTGTCACTGATCAGCTACCTGCATTCTAACATGTGACACTGCAACTGGATTGATAGTCAACTACATGAGTAAACAAGCTCAGATGTTGCACTAACAGCATGCCACTGTGATTCATTTGATAACTGTTCCACATTAATTTCAGGCCATATGGCAGTTGACATTTATCGACATCTGTAAAAATTAAATTCTCATTATCTGTAAGAATGATCAGTGCTGTAAACAAAGTCCATTGACCACTGTATACTTTCACAGGCTCACTGTAATTTTAAGATATTGCCCTGGAGAAGTATTCAGTAGGTGAAATAACCCTTAAAGAATAAAGATTATTTAGTATCATCGATAATGCCATCATTTCATGAACAACTTCCTGTTAATGTTCCATACTAAGTACGTCCATATCTGGTACTGCTTATACATTTAGAAGTTTGGTTTGAAAAAAAACTAGAATGACAGGATTAGTTAGTTTGAGTTTAACATCCCTTTTCAGCACAAATATGGCTATATCAAAGACGAAAAGTCGGGTGGAGAGCTATCCATACTCAGTGAATGAAGGCCAGTGATATATTGAACTCAACCCTAGCTGCCTTTTTGTTCAGCAGCCACCCAAAAAGGGAAAGGGATCAAGAGGCTCATTTAAATTATTATGGCATTGCCTACAAATGGGGGAAAAATTATCACACCACAAGACAAAACAAAATCAAATACGACAAAAACAAGCATGCATCCTTAACTAAAATACATATAACACAAAAATACAGCCAGGTTTAGTCGTCTCATACAACATCTAGCGTGGAAATGGAGGACTATTCTGGTAAAATGGAAAAGGATGGAAAGCAAGAAAATAGATGAAGCGAGTAAGAGCGAGTTAAGTAAAAGGTACTAAGAGATAGAGTAGAAGGTGGTGAAGTAAGTGATAAGGGGAAGGGTGGATTGCCCCTTGCCCACATGGGGCAAATGGCAGGATTACCAGACAGTGAAGAAGACAATATCTTTATCACTGTTCACAAGCTACATGAGTGACAGACGGACAGCAGACCGGCAGAATGGGTTTGGACAGCTTATACTGCGCTTGCATGTAATGCATCATGCAGTAAAAATATCCATACATTTTACTGTAAACAATTTTCCAGCAAGTAACACTGTACTGCGGTTGAAACAGAGGCCAGCGACGATCAATAAATTGTTTCCACTGATCTTCATACAATTCAGCATTCAGAATATTCTGCCACCTCAGGCAGACCTTGGTAGCTTGCCACAGTGATATATCATCCAGATAGTGAAATACTGCAAGTAACACTGAAACACAAACCGGCCAGCACACCATTCAATTACAGCACGTAAATAAACATGGTAAACTAATGAAACCATTCATCAGTTATGTCACATTTCATAGGTCTGCATTTTGAGACCTGGTGACTGTGACCTGAAACTTTGTGTCTTATAAATAAGCCCCGTGTGGGACTGACGGTCGACTCTTCACAACTGACGTTTCTGCCAAGTTCAAAGTCACGTGACACAAAAACTGGGACATATATCAAAAGTCCGGCCCGATCAAACTCAGATATTGTGTCCTAGTTTAAGAATCAGTGGTCAGTTGCCAGCTCCCATTGTAAATGGCGGAGGAGATAGCTTTTGAAATGGAAGGATTTCTAACTTTCAAGGGCTCGTGACCTTGACCTTGGATCGAGTCATACTGCATACTGTTGTGCATCACTCATCGATCTATACAAAAAGCCAAATTTCATTGACATCAAAGAAACTTGTGGATGGACTGACATTTGAGATCCACTTTATTAGGATGACTCAGAAGAGTCGACCTAAAAATGTTATTCTTTCACTTAAGAAGCCTCCTTGCCACTGACTCTGGGCCAGTGTTAGCAATCTAGCAGGGTTTGACAAAAAATATTCCACAAACCTTCCGTTGGAAGTGAATCAATCAGTCCATCTGGAATTTTTTCCAATCTGTAGTCCTGAGTATGAGACAGGCTGTTAATCCGTTCAGCAAGTCTATCTGGTTTGTGCACTGCAGGCAGAATTGGCTGCATCTGTTGTACTACTGCTACGCTCTGTACACTGAAGCTGTCTTCCATCTTGCTATAAAAGTCAGTTTCTACATTGGGCTCTTCATTTCCAGAATCTCCTGAATCTGTTTTCTACAGAAAAATAAAAACAGTTTTATAACACATTCCACAACATATGTACTGACAATTGATTTTCATTACTGTATCATCAAGACGACATAGTGAAGAACAGAGATTAACAGGCACTGCACTAGTGGATATATCATATGAATTGCATGTCGTGTCAAACGATGTACACAACTATGTAACTGAAAACCATATCCTTTATCCTTGACTGTAATGTGGAGTAGTCTGCACAAGTGAACGGGAGTGATTTTATTAAACAAATCATGCATGACAGGACATGGTCTCAATACCATGGTAAATGTTACTGATCACTAGACACTCCCGAGAGTGGAGACCAAAAATATGGTCTTGGTCATGAACACGTTTATTATAATGGGTCTGGTCTACAGATGCTGGTCTTACAGTGATGCATTCAGTCTTCCTTAGGAAACTGATTATTGGTTTAGGTTTATTTTTTTGCAGATGAATATCAATATATATAGGCTGACAATGACGTAATTTCTTCATTCCTATGTCAGCTGTTCTGGCCGCCATGATGTAGCCATCAAGGGCAAGGAAATATAAACGTTGTGAATGTGCACTTACAGGCGCTAGCACTAAGCTTTTCTTAAAGCTACAGATTCAATTTTATTCAAGAATAATATTATATACACACCCTTGTGTACAATCCAACAGATTTATTATATACACAACGTTGTGCAAATGCAACTAATATCTTATATAC
>Ga0209780_1003248_pt1 | contig 12019 bp, 7 predicted proteins | sample WorMetexBAHAMAS2_FD_187384 | JGI IMG/M metagenome (GOLD analysis project Ga0209780, IMG submission 187384) | Marine gutless worms symbiont microbial communities from Max Planck institute for Marine Microbiology, Germany - Inanidrilus exumae... | ecosystem: Host-associated > Annelida > Digestive... | reverse complement strand
TTTGGCATCAGAAAACTAGAGTCCCTGGGCTATCGTATGGTGAAAAAAATTGCCGAAAATTTCAACCGGCTGAGTAGGGCGCACCAACGTCACAGACAGACGACAGACGACAGACAGACAGACAGACGTCAGACGGACGGCCGATAGCATATAGCGAACGTGAACGTAAGTATCACGTTCGCTAAAAACTGAAGAAAAATTAACATGCACTTTTAAGAGAAAATAGAAACAACATAGAAAGAAGTGACTGAAAATTCTGACGCGTCGTCGAAAAATTTGAAGTCGGAATTGAAAAAGTAAATTACGACGCCGTCGAAACGTCGTCGAAAAATCTCAAAGTGAGTCGAAAACATTCGACGCGATCGACGTCGGACTTCAATAGCAGACTCAAAGCCCGTGCAGTAGAATACAATCGAAAAACACATTAACAGTAAAAATTAAAAGTTAAAAAAAATAAAAAGAGAATGTTGCACCACCTGAAACAGGTGATCTAACAAGTAAATCAGAACGTAGTAGTAGTATTAACAAGAACATTGTCCGAAGCATTCAGGGATCGTCACAAAGAATACACCAATTTACGAATATTGACAGCAAACGAAGACACATTATTGGCCACAAAAGTTGTGATGCACTGCAGCACCTAGGTTCATGCAACATGTGTCTAAAGGCATCATTATATGCAACATTCAATTTACGATAGGAGTAGGCCTACTGATACATCGAGCACCAGAGCGGACAGCCATATATAGGTGAACAATATGCATTAAACAACATAACCTTTGTACTCAATGATGCAGACGCAAATTTACGAATAGTCATGTTGGATCTAGCGTACAAAGACCTGGTCTGTTTCATAATGTCAGCATCATCAGACAAGCTATTCTGTTGATAAGCTGGCCCAAGTATTTGTAGCAATCGGCATAGGGCAGTGGTGCCCAACTAAGGTGAAATAATGGATGGCCAATCAAATCGTGTTTAAAATTAATTATAAGACACTGTGATTTATTAACATTAAATACATCCACATTATGAGAAACAGCAAAGTCAGAGCAAATCTCAAGTAGCTGTTGAAGACCTATAGCAGATGGTGCAAAAACTATAAGGCGTCATCCGCAAATAACAAATGATTAATGATCATATTACCCAGACGGCAACCTATGCTTTTGGTTTGAAGTAGCAATGAAAGTTAATCAAAATAAATACCGTACGAAATAAAAAGGGGATAAGATTCCACCCTGTTGGACACTATTACATATAGAAAATTATCCGAATTATCCAGCCCACTGGATTCGTGCAAAATGACGACTATACCAGTTAGGCTACACAGGATCGAGGCGAACATTATAAGACGGTACATTGCGGGAAATGACGATTCAACGCTTTAATTCAGTCGCTGTCCAAGGCACATTTGCTATGCGCACACACAGTGAAGATGGCGTTTAGCCGTTCCAGCAAATTTGCCTACAGTGACGCTAATAGCTTGCTTGTTGTATAATAATAATAATAGTAATAACTAGAAATGCGTGGCAGAGCCTAGCGTGTTGTCGGCGCGGCATAGCAGCGACGCCCTCTAGCGAATAGCTTAAACAAACCTGAGAAGTGATCGCCCCAGGAAACGTAGTACAGATCCCCGCATATCTATCATAATTGGCGCCGCGTAGCCAAACTGATGATCGACGAGTGGGTGTACATATTTGCCCCTTTTAAACTCCGGAGTTACTGAACCGAAGTTCACCAAATTTTTACACGATGTAGCCAGATCATCGCAAATGAACGCGTTGAAATCGGAATTGCGATAGTCCACTCCGTTTAGGAATGCTAAGGCGACGAATGAAGGTGAGTCGGCCGATTTCGCCCATTTTAACCCTAAAATTGGTTGCTGTTGCTGCACTGTGAAATGTAATATTCCGACTTCTTTAATGCATTATTGCTGCAATCGAGCTAGTTACTCGAACGAACACTTCAGTGGCTGCTTGCTACTCGACTCGCTCGCTAATAACTTGCTATTCTTGTTATTGCAAATCTCGCCGACTGTGTGCTGGGCACAGGGGAGTCGCCAGGTCTAAAAACTGGGATGGACGAAGGGCGGGGTCGAGGAGCGGGCGTGGCTCTCTTCTCGTACCCATTCCCAGAAACAAATCGGAGTTGTCCTTTTCACGCGACGTGTTTTGATGCATTCTGTATTGTAATTAGAAGCCAGCTCTCGCAAGAGTGCAAAAAAGCACGCCGGTACTGTTTTCTTGTACGCATCGTGACCTTGACCTGTGATCTTTTGATTCCAAAATAAATGGGTCTCCCTGCAGGACTTATGGCGGATCATTTCTGTGCCAAGTTTGGTGATCCTAGCTGCAGCGGTTTTTGAGACATCTTGCGGAAAAACACACAGACCCACAAACGTCGGTGAAAACTCTACAAACGCGATTGCCGTTAGCGTGGGTAATAGCTGTACGTATGAATTTCAAATTATCAGGAGCAACCTTAGACTGTAGGTAAATTACAGTCAGTAGATGGTCATTCTGAAAGCATTGCATGGAAGCGGCAAGCTTCGTGCCCGATAGACTCTCTATACCCACCTCTCACCAGATCTTCACCAATTTTATGAACGCCATTTGGCAAAAGTGAGCTGGATGCGTCCATCACATCCCACCGCTTGGCACTGCTCCTCTCTGCTTCTGTATTAACTTCCGGTCGTCGCTTTGCTACTTTGGTCGACCAATTTGATCCACGTCTTAGTTAGTCAGCGAGGCGATAAATTGTCCGTCGCTGAAACGCAATAAAGAGGAAGGCTTTCAAGTGGCAGATACGTAGACTGGTTATGTAATGCCGGAAAATTAAACATTCGACATTAACGACGGAATGGCGTTTGGACGACTACTTACGCTTCTATTCCACTGAGTCGCTGGCGGCTTACTATCTCGTGCTGATCGTGGTAGAATCCTCTTCTGTTAGACTTTATTGTTTGTTTGTATGTGATTTTATCTGCTTTTGTGTTGCTTTATGCGGTGTTTGGGCGTAAAAAACGTGATGATTTTTAGCCTAGTTTCCGCTTATGCTATTAGTTGTATGTTCGTTCATTTGTAACGTTTGTGTATATTTTGGTTTGGCTCTACGTATAAATGGATCTGGCTGATTTTTTGGCATGAGAGTTACGACAGCTAATTTCTATTAGATGAAAGTCCAGATCTGCTTATAGAAAGGGACCTTAATGTAATGTCGTATTTGCACGGACATTGTTGTTTATCGCCATGACACGATTCGACTTTTTATTTCTTTTATTTTCATTGAGGTTTATACGACATGTAGGCAAATATAGCTTTTTCAAATATACATAATATTACTGCCTTGTGTTGTTAGGATTGTTGAAGTTCTTTTAGATTTCTTTTATATATGTTTCAGTCCGAATGCATACTATCAATAATTTCACATCAAACGTAAAAGTCAGAATGTCGCAGATACTACAGAGACAGCATATCACGAATACGTGGTACAACGGCTGACCAATCACAGTTCCATGGAACGAACGCAATCCCGAGCGTCCAACCAATAGGAGGGGAGAATTTCCCCAATAAACATTAGATTTAACTGCAGACGTTATTATATGTGATGGACGAACGAAAGGCAGACGGCGTTTAGAGATTCCGAGGATACTTTCTTAGCGCTTTGTCACTGTCAATGGGAGATCCTTCAGTTCACTGCATCACAGCAATACTCCATATGAGTATGCACTACCTTATTGACGAATGGAATAAGCTGCCTGATAATTTAGTGCGTCGCACATTGGTAAATAGAAATAACAAAGAATGTGACGAAATGCTACATCGCCGACTTCTTGCTTCTCGCGGCTGCGAATGGATTCGTCAAATTCTACTACATGGTTTCTTGTACCCATGTGAGGTGGCCGCTCCCCTAACGGCATCTCGATCGGTTCAGCCGTTTTAGCAGGGCACATTCGTGTGACCAGCACACAAACACAGACATACCACGCTAGGTATGACATCTGCCGCATCTATGTTACGCATGTGATGCGGCTAAAAATAAATTATCGTCATATGTACAAGAGGAGTTTGTATAAGTGTGCACTGTCTGTGTTCTATCTATCGAATCTTGATAATCCTGATAGGCTCACGTCGTGAATGTGAATGCACAACGTATACTACACTGACGGGTAGCGAAGAATAATTACGATTCGATACGATACAACAGGGAATCTTAATTCTCCCCGCGAAAGCGAGGGAGTATGTTTTTGCCAGCGTTGGTTTGTGTGTCTGTCTGTGTGTCTGTCTGTGACCACGATAACTAAAAAGATTGTGGACGGATTTGTACCAAATTTTATGGGAAGGGTCCTAGGGGGAAACGAAAGACCAAGTTCGTGTTTCGTTACGATCGGTAGAGGGATGTGGAAGTAACGGTCAAAAACCTCCGTAAACCGGCGATTGTTTACATTTTATACTTCTAATAGTAGGTGTGGCAAGTGTTGCCAAATGTTGGCGACAAAACCCCCAAATTTCGCTTTCGCGGGCAGTTTTACTCTCTTTGAGTCATCTCCATCTAGTTTAGCATGTGCCGGAAAGCCGGCGCACGAAAGCTAAAGATATAACGAAAAAAGAAAGTAAAACCGATTAGCTCAGAACATCCGGTCCGAGTCCTAATCTGTGAAGCCGGCAGTCCTGACGGAGGAAGCGTGTCTATGGTGGGAGGGATTTGTGAAAAATACGCCGCGCTTTAAGCCGATATAGTGATAAGGTGAGAAAATTATGACGTAGGCGAGACGGCGTGAATCAGAAACAGAAGACCTGATAAGAGGCTGACAGAAATAAAGAGTTGATTCCAGAGAAAAGGTGAAGCATATCGAAAGGAACGATATGTCATTCATAATAACAGACTTCAGTGGGTCCTCAACGCTGCCGCCCGACTTGTGCTCTAAGTGAGGGGTTCCCGGTTCCAAACACAATTATTAGCCTACCTCACTCCTGTTGGATCTTTACTGGTTGTGATCCTACAGCGTATACGGTTCCGCCTTAGCGTTCTGACGTATCGCTGTCTTATCGGCACAAAATTCCGTCTTACATTGCTGGGAGCATCTGTTGGGTAGCTGACGTCGAGGGCCCGTTGCTCGTCGGCCTGTACGATGATCAACCTTGGGCAGCGGGCATTCCCAGGCGTGGAACAGTTTGTCTTCATCCTTGCGAGCTGCAACGTCACTCATCACCTTTCGACGACAACTGAAGACGTTCCTACACCGTGCGAGTTTTGACTACGCAGTTTAAACATAGTTATATCAATCGTTGTTTATTTAAATATGTAGGCCTACAATCTTCCATTAGTCACATCACGCTGTTCAGCCTAGGTTTTAGCACTGTTAGTCCCTGTTTTAGCCTGTTATATCAGTTCATATTCCGTTTTGTGCTTCATGTATTATATTTTACTTGTATTTTACTTGTATTCTTCGTGTAACAGTGTGCGAATGTCACAGTGAAATAAAAGGATACTTACCATTGAGCCGCGACTAGGGTTATCTTACTATCTGCTGCGATATCTCTCTAGTACCATGTATAAAGTGTCCGTGCAGCAACTTCGCAACAGTGCCACTCTAATCTTAATAACAAGATGCAGTCGGAGACAGCAGACTTCGTTCCGCTGCCGCCACCTGGCGAACTTGATGAAACATACGCATCGTTTGTAATTCCGGCCAATTCGCACCATGACGTCATGAAACATGACGTCATCCACAAAACTAGAAGTATTGCATTGCCGTCAGAAGATGACAGAGTCACGGCCATAGGTAACGTGTACAGAAAATTCGGCGAAATTTGGACGAGCGGGCAGACAGACAGAGAGACAGACAGGCATACATACAAACACGTTGATCGTAATAATAAAATGGACGACGAACATGCAGCGATTGCTGAGAGATAGTTCAGAGATAGTTAGGCCTATACAGACGTTAAGGTTGAGTGGTTGAGAGAACTTTGCATGCGAGATGACCTTGCATGTATTCTATGTGTTCGTTCCAACGAAGAGAAACAGCCATAACAAAAAACTAATGAAAAACAATGAAAATTGAAAATGATGATCATCTGAAATCCGGTCCGGGTCTTAGTCCTGAGATGTGTTTTGAGTAGTAGTTGACATCGCATTCGCGTTGCGTTGATGGCGTCGACCGGACGGTGTTGCCGATGCTGCTGAGGTTGTTGACGTCGGTCGCACCTGAGCCGCCGGCAAAGACGACCAACAGCCCGACGACACACCTGAGGATTTGCTCACCTCGTTAATTAACCGCACAGGTTTGAGGCAAACTCTCAAGCGTAGCGCTCGGCCGTTCTCGCAGCAGGTGCGCGCCGGAAATTAATATCAACGTGTACTGCCGCACCGACAGCCCCACCTTTACGCCGGTTGGGAGCCCCACGGCCAACGAGGAGGGGCGGGGGCTCTCGTTACATGATAGGATTTTCCATTTGCTTGCTAGTAAAGGTGAGCGTTGTTTGGAAAATCTTTATTCGCTGGAATAAAAAAAAAACCGGCAGTGTAAAAACTAGACTAAGTTAATTGATGCAATGTGAGCAACATAATAAAATACAACTATATATAGGCCTACACTCATTAACTACATTAATTTTACCGCTCAGCCAATCTGGCGTTTGCATTACGTCTGTCCGTCCGTCGCATGCCGATGTTGTGTTAAAACCCTGAACATATCATCGCAGAAACTGGGGAAACTAGTATTTTAACAGTAAACATCGTAATGAAGTTCTAATAAGGTCACTAAGAACTGGGCACCAATTACACTTAAAACAAGAAAAATTTGCATATGTGTAAATTTTGGGTCGCCCTTCTTATTTCTGGAAATCCTGAAGCTAGTCTTCAAATTTATTGCGTACACTACAGGTACGCAAAAAACTCATCCTAATGGACTAATGGTAATTATTATTAAGCAATTCTTTAGTTTTAAACGAGACTTTGCATGCAGATTTGGAGTTCATATCGACACATGTGCTTAGTTTTATCTGGCTGTCTGAGTATTTCACAAAAGTATGCGAATGTACAATCATTGCTTGCTATTTTAACTTGCAAAAATGTATATGAAGTAAAACAGAACAGCGGCAATAACGTGCAATCTGATGTCACAAAAATCAACCAGAAGACAGACTGAGGTAATCTGTAACGCTTATCACTCATAATCGGGCTACTAGGCTAAAGAAACTCGTACTGCAACCAGTAAGCAACCTTGGCATGCTGTAAAGAAAAGCAGGAATGGTAATGCTCACTAACAACGGCTCCTTACTACTACTGTGTGACCCTGATGCCATAAATGGTTTTTGCTAACATTGCTGCCAAACAGCATGCACTACGATCGAAATGAACTCCGCAGTTTGTTTCTTGAGACTACCCTTTGCCTATTGTGATACTCTTTTTCATTTAATGTCATCTTTTTTGAGGCAATAAACGGTTATCGTTCGTTCGTTCGTTCTGGATAGCAGCCACTAACCAATGTGGGGAGAACAAAACTTACTGCACCTGAAGTAATGGAATACCTGCTTGGCTATTAAAAACTTGTGCCTGTGAACTGGCTCATATCGTCACTTGCATACTTAATTGTTTATTTCGTACTGGTTGTGTTCCACGTCCGTGGCTCAATGCATAGGTTAGGTCCCGAAACCCACTGGCATGTCCAATTTTCGATCCATTTCTGTCACCCCATCTTAGCAGAATTGGTGAGAAAATTTCGGTATGGCGCTGGTGGTTTCCTTCCATACATACTGCAAATGTTATTGATCAGTATGCTTTTAAGCCAAGTGGCAGTATTACTGCGGCCTATAATTATCATAGGCACGAAGAGCCCACCATAAAAACTATACGGGGCAAAAACGGTGTTCACGCGTTCGGCTATAACTCCGCCGAAAGTGAACCGATTTGGATGAAGCCCAGAGCACTGTAAGCATATTGTTAGGGGTTGGCCCTGGTAGATTTTAGGCGCGATCCGCACATTAGCGACAGTTTGAGAGGTAGAGGAAGTTTCGTTGTTTGGTGAGGTAAACAATTCACGACTTCACCGATTTTCCGTCGGACAAATTTTATGACGTTTACAACGTCGATCGGTGAGGTGGTGAAAACTTTCGGAACAAAATTTTTCAAAATTTTACCATAAGGGGTCGTTTTAACAAAAACGCAAAAAATTGTCCACAAATTTTCAAGGTATCGTCGAATACACGAAGTAAACAGCTTGTGCGTCAGTAAATCCAGTACGCTGGTGGGAAACGCTTTCTTCGAGCCTATATTGCAGTGTGACTCCATAAACACTGCAACCCGTCTAGTTGTAACGGTCATTACGGAGCTGAAGGACTTCTGAAGGTCACAAACTATAGTGCACTGTGGAAATAGTTCTGTTCTGTTCTTTAGCCGTCCTCGATCCGAGGGTTGGCCACACCATGCATGCACGTACTTTCTCCATTTATGTCTGTCTACTGTCATTTTGATTGACTTTTGCACGGGCAGTCCTGTCCACGTATTGATGTTGTCTATCCAGGCCGTGCGTGGTTTTCCTCGCCTGCGTGCACCTGGCATTGTTCCTTGCATTATCTCTTTCTCCAGGCAACTCCCGTGTTTCCTTATGGTGTGACCATAGTATGCTAGCTTCCTTGCTTTGACAGTGTCTAACAGTTCCCTCTTTACTCCAACTTTGTTAAGAACCGACTCAGTGCTGTCCATGAAACCCGCATAATCTTTCTCAGCCCTTTCATCTCAAAGGCATCAAGACGTGTTTCTTCATTCTCTCTGAGTATCCAGCTTTCACAGCCGTACGTTGCTATCTAGCTACACTAACGCTTTCATTAATCGTATCTTTGCTGAAATCGGTATGCTGTGACTTTCCATATTTTCTGTAGTGATAACCCGATCGCCTTCCCCGGGTTTAACCTGGTACGGAATTCCGTCGTACACTCACCATCTTCTTTAACCAGGGACCCAAGGTACGGAAACGTATCCACCTGCTCTATAATAGTTGCTCATTCTGAATGAGTATGCGGTGCGGCACGCTATGCCGTCGCTCGCCATTACCTTGGTCTTGTCGACGTTGATGAGTAGGCTGTATCTACGGCTGACTCGGTCTACGCGATCCACCAGCTCCTGTAGTTCTGCCTCCGAAGTGGCCAACAGGATGATGTCATCAGCGTAGCGTAGGTTCGTCACTATTCGCCCTCCAATTTGTAGTCCACCTTGAAATCCATCGAGGGTGTCCGTCATCATCATCTGCGCTAGGATGTTGAACAAGTACGGAGAAAGGACAAAATCACTTACGATGTCTTGTACAGTTGTGCAGCAAGTGACAAGATTTCAGCCATACAAAGCGTCGCGCGGTAGGCCTAATCTGTCACAGCTGAATCACTTATTTCATTTCAGCAGAAAATCAGAAAAGTTTTAATGTTGCTGTATTGTAACTGGTAAAATCAAACGATTTTAACATTGAAATCGCTAGTTTGTTGCGTTTAAAAACTGCACAACGCTGTACTTACGAATATGAAACTCGACAGTTATGTGCATGTGAGTACCAAAAAATGTTTAAAATTTAAATTTCATTAAATAATAGAAAATAAAATGTTAGCAGTGATCTAGAGTATCAACGGGGCTAGTACATTTTGTTACACAATTTTTAACTTCAAAATTCGCTGCATTGCAATTGCTGATAAAAGACACGCCTAATTCCAGCTTTTATTTTTTTCTCAAGTCGTACGTTAGTTAATTTCGACTAAACACCCTGTGTAAATTATGGAGTCGTGGTTTCAACCTTTCAGTCTGCGCGGGAGATGACGGCGTAGGCCTAAAATAAATGTTCCATAATACGTTGCGGATTTGCGCACGCATATGACCTCTCGACATGAAAAACAGCCCACTCGGACCCGGCGGTCGATTTTTCGGGCGGATTTGACAACGGACGGATATTTTTCAAGATTTGCACGTCTGAGAAGATACTTGGTCATCAGTGACCGCGTCGTGGTGGAATATATAGCAGATTAGACATAAAGGCCTGACTGCGTGGTATCATATCCTGCCGACAACGTCATCATTACCGTTTCCGAAGCCGTCGTCATGACAACGAGCACCTGCACACAGCAGTCGCATTACTCACACACAGCCGCATACGTAGGCACACACAAAATTGTCGTTTTACGTCGACGATTCACAGTGGGCCAAACACGGTGAATCGTCGACGTAAAGTAAAACGAAACGCTATTCAAGGTTATATCGCAAATTCATCTCGTATGTCAAAATTCATACATAATGGGCTGTAAAGGGGCTTCACGGCAAAATGATACACCTCGTGTGGGCGATTACTTGCGCGCCGCCGCAGCCAAAACTACTCCATTAGGTCTAGCGCTAAGACTTAAACGAAGCAAATCTTGCTATCTTAGTTCCTAAAGAACGGCTACACAACTTTTGGGTCACATAAAATTGTACGATATAACATGCATGACTTGGTGATTATTTATTTCATATGGTTTTGCTGAAGCTGTTAAAAAGTGCACCAGTGCGTTTACATGTGTATATGTGTATTGTAAAGACTGTCTGATGTATGAAGAAGGATGGTGCAATTTGTATGTTATTGTTACAGGCTAAACATACTATATGAATTGGTCAATTGATCTTGGGTCACTATTAGTAACCCACGGCATGATCTGTATGCCAAGTCACTACGGCAAATCGCTAGTGGAATCAAATATTGCAGCTAAAGCCCGCGAATGAACAACAGCGATTAAATGATATATGAAAGACGCGAAACAGTATAAAAGTCAGGCGCGGATGACAGCACGTTTGACTTTGTTTTATGGCGGCTAGAGCCATCAGAACGGCAACGGCAGTAACACGTGACCGGAAATGAAAGCGAGGCAGAAAGATCGAGCGAGATAGCGGCTGCGATTCACGACGTGACGCGCCGTGACATCGGGCAAAGGACGTCGCGTTTCCGCGATTACGTGACGGAACGGAAAACCGTAAACACCGCCAGATCGCCACATGCGGATCGTAATGTCAGCTGCACAAACACGGCGCATTCTAATATCGCTAGATCCAGCCCATCATGGTGGGTGGGGGCACGCCTCCTCTTTCATTTGCCCAATTAAATACTTCTTACCCATTCTACCTTCCGTTTCCCACCACCCCTCACTCCGCTATCATTATACCTTTAGCCCTTTCCTTTCCATATCTTACTCATTTACGCTCCTTTTCCGCTCTTCCTCTTTCTTCCCCTCGCATGTCCCGACCATCCCTACCATCCTCGAAATCCTGTCCGTTTAGCAAACGGTCGCACAGCGGCAACAGTGACCTTTATTTATGAACACGTTCATTCGTGTTATTTGTAAGTGAGCCGTAATAATAACAAGTGGTAAAAGATATTTGGCAAAAAGCTGCATCGCATGTCGTATCTGTGCATACAGAAGCAGCATAGAGAGTTATTGCTTTTTGTTTTATTGTTTTTTATCTACTGTGTATGATTTATTGTTTGTGCTGCCTGAGTGGCATAATAAAAGAAGAGGATAGAGGCCTTAAATGCAACCAAACACAGCATAAGGGTTAACAGGGGCATACAACTGATGCACGACAGAAGCGCTAGGTATACCACTGTCGTAACTTGATTAGCCTAATACAAACCAAAACGACAAATGCGCGCACACTTTGACACAAGATGAACCCCTGTGAGATTAGCATTTTCAAATACCATCAATGGACATCATTTTTGGTATTTTTTTGCGTCCATAACGCGTCTTACTGCTTCGCATTTTGACCGCTTCACCATCCCTCCATATATCTGCATATTGTATAATACACATAGGCAAACTAGAAACCGAGAAACCCTCACTTGAGGTCACACTGACCACGTGTCACTTGGTGCTGTCCTCTGGCGAATCGGAATGTATACACCACGTCGTAACGTGCGTCTATAATAGCCTTAAAAGTACATCGTTTCCTCCTGTGACCTTGAACCTCAGCCTATAACTTTGACCATCGAACTTGACCTATGCATGTC
>Ga0209780_1003247_pt1 | contig 12020 bp, 7 predicted proteins | sample WorMetexBAHAMAS2_FD_187384 | JGI IMG/M metagenome (GOLD analysis project Ga0209780, IMG submission 187384) | Marine gutless worms symbiont microbial communities from Max Planck institute for Marine Microbiology, Germany - Inanidrilus exumae... | ecosystem: Host-associated > Annelida > Digestive... | reverse complement strand
ATATAGCTATGCACGCTTTCCCACTCCTGTATAAAGCTATTTTAGATAACGTGCCATATTTACATACAAGAGTTACAAAAGGTTTCAAGCTTCTGATGTGACCTTCAAGCTACATGTAGGTCACTCAAGATCATTGGTTTTGGTGCCAGTCGATAGGCCACATAGTGATTTCCTCTTTGTGTACATGGGCATGTTAAGCAATAAGAGTGGGAGTTCAACACAGAATAATGTCACGTAACAATAGATCTTAATAACTGTTATTTGTTTCAGTCTGTTTGCAACCATTCACCTTTTTAGTATGCGAAAACTAGTCCCACGGCCACGGCTTGGTTGCCTTGTAGTGAGTGAGTAACCTGTGATATAATGAGAAAATATAGAAATGACAGTTTAATAAATGAACACGAATCGATGAATATGAAAAAATAGCAATATACACAATATACAAGCTATGATAACAAAAACTGATCATCAGTTTAACACTTAAGTGTAAGGGTCTACTTATTTATCACACGTAGGAAACAGCAAAAATCATGTTGTTATGACCATTGTGATGTGAATCTGTGTACACCCTTACAAGGCAACTCACTTTGAAAATCTGAAAAGCATTCTCCACTTTATTGCATTTGTGGTTTTGCATACGGATTACTATCACAATCATCACATCGATCATCGCATCAGTATTGCATGGTTTCTTGTTTGAATATTAGCCTACAGATTTTCTTTACGCTAATACAAAGAAGACAGAGAAATCACACTGGAAACAACAGGTGCGTCAGCTGGATAGTCTAAGTAAATTACGTCGCGATATAGATAATATGAGCTGTGCCTAATTCTTGAAACTGATGTGACATTAAAGTAAGTTGCCTTGTAAGGGTGTACACAGATTCACATCACAATGGTCATAACAAAATGATTTTTGCTGTTTCCTACGTGTGATAAATAAGTAGACCCTTACACTTAAGTGTTAAACTGATGATCAGTTTTTGTTATTAATTTTTGCTGTTTTTTTGTCCAACAATTTAACAATGCAACTCCACTGTTGGTTTGGTGTAAAAAATTATTGATGTTTCCGGTAACTCGACCGATCCTATTTTTTGTCCCTGGTCATAGAAATTTTATGTGCTTTGTGATGAAAGTGTTTCAGAGCCAACGATTACTCCAGTTCATTAGCGGCTGAAGTCAGTGAAATAACGCAGTTTATCGGCATTTATGCCATTTTGTGTCATTCCAGATCAAACATTTTGGTACCAATCGATAGGGGGTGACACCTCTTTTTAACGCACTCGTTGGCGGTGAATCTGCAGCAAACTCCACTATCTTCGCCTCTGTAAGCCGAAGATAACTTCAATATAGAAGTGTCCAAAGTTTCACGAAGTCTCAGATGACTTTAAACTCTCTCTCTCTCTCAACATCAACGTTTAAAATTCCCTAACTCCGCCGCCATCACCGTTCAAACTCCACTGTCAACTGTAACTCTGGCAATAAATAAGTAAGGCTATAGGCCATACGACGCCAGCCTAGGCCTATAGGGCCGCTAACAATGTTTCCTATACTAGGCTAGCCAGCACTAACCTAGCCTAGACAATTCTAGTGTGATGTGTGAATTACACTATACATTTAACGTAGTTTAAATGCACCTTGTTACACTGTTTACTTACTGTCTCACTTAACGTCGGTCATGAATGACGCCATAAAATGCGACACTTTGTTGAGGGTTCTCACGTATGTTCCCGCGAACTTTTCGCGCTTTGATTGGAACTACAACTTTGGCCGACTATAAATTTTCGAACGGCGCTTCCTATAGCAGCATAAAATAATGTATAACAAATTCATAATTGCAAAATTAATGTCTTAATGAGTACATGAACTGACAGGTACATTTCTGTCCATTATGTAGTTCAGGAAAACGCCGTTCCGTACCTTTTGGACCAGTGACCCTTCGAACCACTGACCCTTCGGACTAGTGACCCTTCGAACCAGTGACCCGTAACCTAGACGAATGTAACGGGCTTTGGTCCTGTAATTTGTTCTGTAATCTGTAAGCTGTAATTTGGTCAGAGAAAGTAAGATGTTCGTCAAAGATGAAGTAAGCCAAGGTTTTGAGCAGAGTGAGAGGTGACAAGTGAAGAGTTGTGTATTTTGGCAAGTTGGTTTTTGAGTCCGATGAGCACTGAGCAGGAATTCAGTTTTACAGGAGTTGAGAGTAAGAAGATTAGCAGTTATCCAGGAAGGGATGTGTTGAAGAGCGTTTTGAAGGTGAGTAATGCTTGAGTCAAAGTTGAGTGGGTTGGAAAGAGAAGAAGAGCTGAGTATCATCTGCGTAAAGGTGATGGTCGAAGGAAAGGGAAGAGATAAGAGTACTGAGAGGGGTAGTGTACATGACGATGAGTAGCTGGCCGAGAACCGAGAACAGAGCCTTGGGGAACACCACAAGAGGAAGTATGAAAGGAAGAGAGGTTGTTATCACATGTAACACGAAAGGAGCGAGATGATAAGTAAGACTTGATCCAGCTGAGAACAGAGCCATGAATACCAAACCAAGATGAGAGGCCAGTGATTAAGATGTTGTGGTCGATGGTGTCAAAGGCAGCAGGGAGATCAAGAGGAAAGGCATGATACTTTTTGTGATCCTATTGCATTGATGAGATGATCGTGAATGTACACCAGGGCACTTTCAGTGGAATAATGTTTACAGTAGGCAGACTGGCGAGAATTAGGTAGTTTGCTTTGCTGGAAGTGAGATGATCAGTGAGGCGAGATTTAACAACGCGTTCTATTATTTTAGATATGACAGAGAGGTTGGAGATTGGGCAATAGTTAGAGAGTTGTCTATAATAACAGACAGTTAGGAGAAACGGAATTCCACAGCGATATATACTCATATCTTTAAGAAAACTGTTAGTTATTATAGAATAACTAACAGTTTTCTTAAAGATATGAGTATATATCGCTGTGGAATGGTTCTTTTCAAACCCGAACTGATATTCATCAGCTGCATCCTGAGAATCACTAAATTTGTACAACAGTGACTCAAAAATCTTAGTTAGAGTTAGACAAAGCTATTATTGCTCTATAATTATTTAAATCTGTCATATCACGAGTTTTACGTTTTACCAAAGGCTCTGTGAAATGCATCAGGGACATATCCAGTGCAAAAATAAATTAAATAAACAACTTAGAAGCAACTGAAGTCTAGCTGTGACCACCGTAAATAAAAGCCTCCATGTGTATGTTGTAAGGCCCTGGGGCTTGCCACACTTCTGCATAGATAGAGTATACCTTACATCCTTCAGAGAAAAATGAAGAGATAAAAGTCACATCTGAGAAATTCTTAATTTTCTTATCAAAAACATTGCTATATTTAGGCCTATTACCAACATTAGAGTTGTAAAGCTTTTCAAAATGTGTTTTCCACATAGTAGCCACATTTGCTATAGCAGAATTGCTATAACAATGGTGTGCATAGTCATGCTATGCTGGCGCACGATAAAATAAAGCTGAAAAATTGCCACCTTACTGGATGGCCTGAAAATGGTAAATGCCGTCGAGTTTTAAAGCCGTTTATCGGGGCGTAAAAATTGTTTTCTCGGTGTGCCATGAACATTCGAGCTCATCGCTGCGCTTGTCGGTCAGGCTCAGCAGCCTTGCAGCCGTAAATATCCGCTGACTGAATTTGTCGGCACGTAGCACACCTGTGACTTCAATGGCATCTCATCATTCACAACAACAACGCCCGCATCAGTGCTCGACTACTGCTGCTTCTGCATCAGCGCGGCAGCTTTGTATGTCAATGACGTCACGTAGGGCAGAATACAACTATTAACAGATAGACCTACGCCTTCTCCCAGAACTTGCAGATTGTTCACTATATATAATTTACCATAACATAACATAATTTACCATGGAAAGAAAAACGTAACTAAATAACTAATTAGACATGCAATGTCAAGAATACATGCAAGAAATGCAACAAATTTCACAAATACAAAAGTAACTCTACAAGCTGTTACAATTTACAAATATGCTAGCAAATTTCGTCTTCCTTATCTTAAGTTGCGAAAAAGTGGTCAAAAATTTCAACATAGGCTGGCGGCGAATTTTTTTTCGGGACGAATTTACCCTTAAAGTCCCTTAAGCCTACTAACATCGGGCAAAATTTGGTTGGACTGAGTTCAGTGGCCTTTGTGTGGGAAGCCCATGGGAAAAGGCTGAATTTTCATAGGGTGGGTCACAATAAGCAAATGGATCTCAGCCGTTTCTTAGTCAAATCACGGACAGTTAGGGGACACATTGTAGATTGACATTAGCGTTTTTATTTCTCGATGCAACTTTCCTTCCGAAGATATGCGGTGTTGAGTGCGGAATTCGCGGAAAAAGTGGTCCAAAATTTGGTGTTTTTTTGTGCCGCAAAGTTGGGGGAGGGGCCTCGAAGTTTTTTGGGGCATTTGTAAATTGACACCTTTCCGACCTACAGGCCAAGTTTGGTTGAGATCTCATGGCTGGTCTTTCATCTGTGTTGAGTGCTGACGAAATAAAAATAAATAAATAAATTATAGCGGTAAAATATAATGGCCTTGCTTACGGCGGCCATAATAATTGATAATTATTTATCCGAAATGTGACTTCGTCGTTGTACATACCAACATTGACGTAGCTAGGAATTTAGGTTTGGAGCTACAGCCTAACTGGATATAGCGCCGATTAATGATACAGAGACCTGTCATTTCCTTTTTCCACTGGTCTACGGAATCACCTTTAAATTTGAAACTTTTGACTTAAAATGCATACAGTTGAAGCGTCGTGTTAACAGTGACGTGATGAAGCAGCTTGTCTCAGCCCTCATTCTGAGCCGTATTGATTGCTGCAACTCCGTTCTGGTTGGTCTGCCGTGGTCAACCATTGCTCCCCTGCAACGCGTCTGTACAGAACGCGGCCGTTCGATTGGTGATGGGACTGTCGCACTCTCGGCACGTGACCACGTCGGACCTGCTCTGCGAGAACTGCACTGGCTGCCACTTGCACACCGCATCAAGTTCAAGGTGGCGCTACTTATGTACTTGTACTTGGCTCATAATCGTCTGAGCCTTTTGTCTATCAGCGAAATGTCGGCAGCACTCTCATGCATCGGCAACTGCGTTATTCCGGCAGCAGCAACTATCACTGTAACAAGAACTAGAACTAAGTTCGGTGACAGAGCTTTTTCAGTTGCTGGACCAGTCATCTGGAACTCCATTCCTGAATCCATCAGAGCAGTCGACAACGTTCACACGTTCAAACGCTTACTGAAAACGCACCTTTTTAACCAACTTAACTGATTTTATGTCAATTCATTCAGCTGCTGTTTTACAGTTTTATGTTACATTGTATTATGGCCGGTCCGTGCGCTAGGCATTAAAGATACTTATATTGGATTAGATTAGATTATTCTGGTGTATCTGACACAGTTTGACCCCGAAATTGATAACTGTCGACTGGTCTATATTTGCATGGCCTAGTTTTGTATATTTGGAGAGTTCAGCGCCACTATACTTAGCAACCTGGACTGCCTATAAAATGACAAAAATATCGACCGATGACAGAGTTCTGGGGCAGATGGGTTGTCGGCTATTTTTCGCCGGAGTGAAAATGCGTCACTTATATAATTCCGATACTGCTGCTAAATCGGATAATTCTTGAGACAGACATTAGTTTGGGCATGTGCATCGCGTCGTGTAGCTGAATTGCACTCGATATTCATCACCCCCAGAGTTTTCTCAGTCAGTGCCCATGGTCGGAGCTGCTCACGCCCACGTTTTGCCATCGCTAATTTACGGTCAAATATCGGTCCGAGCACGTACCGACCGCCACGCCCGTGGGTGCGGTCAGGTCATTGGACAGACAGAAACCCGGTCGAGGCCTCTCGAACATATTTTCCAACGCCGGGAACGCAAGAAGAAAGCGCTGTCTACGGCAACCGCGGCGTCGTCGCCGATGGCTCGTCGTCGTCATCGTAGAACCGCATTCCGCATCTCGTAGTGCGCGGTTACAACACAGCAGTCGACACGACGACAACAATCGCCTGACTTCAATGTAGAAATTGTTTGGATAACGACAACATGTGCGCAAAGGTAAGCAAAATCTGACAATTTAGTGAATGAGTGGAACAAAGATGCGGCCACTCACTTCGTAGCAAATGTGAAACGTCCGAAAGTCTCTCAGCCCCTCACTTAAGACTATTGGTGAATTCATCACATATGTTTTCTACCTATGGGGATGATTGGGGATGATTGTTCAACTAATACGCAATCCAATATTTCGTCAAATTCGTATAAAATATTGGTTGACTGATGCTACTAAGTACTACCGATGTGACAGTAGAAGTATGAAAACTGGCTGCTTGATATCAAGATTGCCAACAAACCCGCACTTGTGAAATTTGTAAAGGCATGCTCAGTGGTTTAAATAGGGGGATGCAGTTCCTGCACCCTAGAAAGTGCCAACGAGCGTTCCAGGGTCTACGCAGCTAAATTTCTAGCGGAACACATTCTTTGCATGTAGACATAAGTAGACAGTAAAGTAAAATTGGCAGTATTTAAGCGTTTGCAACTGATGAGTAGGCCTACCCTGGCTGAACCTAAAGTCAACAAAGTTTGTACGCAGGTATGCTATATCAATTCTAGCAACAGGGTGACACATATCACCTACTAAAGCGATGTGGTTATGGTCACGTGATTGTTTTAAAATTTTGCTTGCCATGATGCAGCGCGTCGCGCGGGTTCGTCAGCGACAGCTGAGCTACTTGTGCTGCTATGTAACACAGCATAAAACTAAACATAGACTATACATAATTATATCTTGCATATTCTATAGAACACGATGACTTCATCTAATTTGAAGCCTTGGCGCACCAGATTATTTACATTTAAATTCGCGACAAAGCTGCTATATGTGCTACCGTTGACTACGCAAGATAAATGTAACATTCTGTGGGGCATCCGTCCGAAGACCTCTGCCTGCTTCGATGGCCGCATACAGTGCGGCATTATCAAGTTTTTACCCGCGCTGCGCTAGCGATGCGCGGGTACTAGCCATCATCGCGTGTCTGTCTGTGTGTCTGTGTGTCTTTGTATGTGTGTCGCACGCCGGTGTTGTATCAAAACGGCTAAACGTAGGATCACGCAAATAACACCACGTCATAGCCCAGGAACTTTAGTTTTCTGACGCCGAGAGTCGTTGGTGGATGTACCCTCCCCTCAAAGTGACTCACCCCATTTCGAACAGCAAGATTTTGATCAATGTCCGCTCATAGCGCCTCAACAGTGAGAGCTGGCAAAAAAGTTCAATTAGCACTAATAGGAAGTCGACCACGTGCTTTCCAACGAGCCATAGATGAACCGTGTACGTTACCCGTAAGTCCCCCAAAGCTTGGCACAAAACGCGATTTTGTTTTTTTTCCAGTAAAATTCAGCTGCTGTCGAAAAAAGTCTGCTACAAATTTTTGTGTGTGTGAAAACTTCCAGCGGCAAAGTTGTAGTTACGTAAGTAAGTAAGTAATCTTTATTGCACAGACGTCAGACGCATCTGTGTTACAGTACTGAAAAGTTAGATACGTAATACAACTAATAAAAATGTTTTTAAAATGAACGCAACTACAAATACACATACAAATTCAAACGCAAGTATTTAAAATGCTTATATAAAGCTGTAGTTAACAGTGCAAGCCGCCCGTGGTACACATCGTGCACTCAATCATCACTAACATGTACAACACATGGTAATCAGTTCTCACCTATTTGAATATAGGTTTCTATAGATTAAAGATTTAATTGTATTGATACCTAGGTGAATGAAAAGAGTGACCTCTAGATCGGAGCGACATGTGAGATTGCGATTTGTCTTTTTCAACAGTGGCAGATCCAGCAGTTTTGGAAGGGGGAGGATTAATGGGTCAACAATGATGTCTCCCTCTCTTCCTCTTCCAGTCACCAATCTTAACGTGTATGTATAACTCAAAGTTGTTATTTAGCTTATACATACATGTGCCTATATTCTCACAAAATCACAAAATAGTACACATTACGCAGTGCATTACGCCACTGAAAACAGTATGATTTCCTTCAATGTCTTGTCATTAGTTCAGTGCATGCACCTCAGTCAATCAAGCGTGAGCGCATAAAGTTCAGCTTGTGTGGGCCAGACAACGCAAACTTGTCGATGACTAATGACTTCTTGTGCATCAACAGAAGTTGTTTCCGCATGGATGTTGAGCAACGCTAACGACGTTAGGCGGTTCTCACCCATGGCTGAACGAAGGTAAGTCTTCAAGCGCTTCAGCGTGAAGGGCCGTTCAGCTGTGGCAGTGGTCAAGGCTGGGTCACGAGTATTTGGAGCAGGACGGCGACGTTCGGATATAGCGACGCGTCGCACGCTGCGAAGGCATCACTGGCTGACTTTGGTTCGTCTTTAGATACGACTGTCCACCGCTGTCGGTGTCGTTGCATTTGAAACAGACGACGTCACTGCCGTGTTGTCGCCGATTTTAGTAATGGTTTCTTCGGTATTTGTTTTTGGCTGATCAGTTGCTGGGCGCTTGCACCACGATGGGATGCTCAGTTTTGAGCCCTTTCGTTTCATAAGCTTATTGCAGTTTACTGAAAAACTTAAGCCTATAATTAGCTTAAGTAGATACAGCGGTCACTGTGCTGACTGCGTAGCCTTTCACTGTTAATGCATAGACGTCTGTGTAATGGCTACATCTCCAGGACTCCATGGTTGGTGTCAGATTACGATCTCGCGCTGTAGGCCTGTGCTGCAGCACTGCCATCCGCTGCAGCACGGCACCTGACGCCCTCATTACCCTGTCGTCGTCTAGGGTTGGGTGAAGGAGGGCGGGCGTAGCCCGCTGATTGGTGACTGTGATAAAATCCAGCTCAAGCTGATGACTTTTAAGACTTTGTCTAGTTAAGCAGCTTGGAATATAACAGACCCAACAACACAACAACTGGAACAACAAATATTCAGCAATGCACGAAAAATCACGAGCCAATAGGGGGGGGGGGCTGCCGCCCGGCCGCCCCCCCCCCCTCTGAATCCGCCACTGAGTTACCGTACGAACATAAATGCGAGAGAAAGTGCATGCATGCAGGTTGCAAGTTTGAAATTTCGTGTGATAATTGTGGCATTTTTCATTTTTAGGCCGCATCGCAGCAATAGCTAGATGCGGTCTATTAATTACTACAGACGGAGTAGCGTGGTCTATGTTTATGTCATGTGGTCACGTTCGTGAACCCAGCAAAACGGCTGAACCGATCAAGATGTCGTTTGGGTTGGTGACTCGTGTGGGCCCAAGGAACCATGTATTAGATTGGGTTCAGATTCCCCGAAGGGAATGGGCAATTTTGGGGTTGTCCAGCCCACTGGAAAGCATTGTAAGTCACTGCTGTGGTGTACGTAACAAAAAAAGTGAATAATGGCATCAGAGTGACTGCTGCAGCCGACGGCATTGCTCCCGACTGGCCGATGTCACATTAGCTTAAACACAGTCGAATACCGTGAGCAGCAGGTAAATCAAATGCCTAGTTAAGCTACATTTTTATATTTAATAAGGTAATCGTAGATATCAGACTTCTCCCCGGTGCGCAGTTTGCTGTCATTGTATACGACGATAAAGTCAAACAGCTTGGCGCCAATGGCCCGTTATGTGAAAACTTGACGTCATCCATAAAACCCGATGTGTGTAGCATAATGCACTGTCGTCAGACAAGAACCGAGCTACGTGCACGGTTAACATGTACAGAAAATGTCGAGAAGTCTGGACATGTGGTTTCTGAGATATGCGAGCGAACAGACAGGCAGACAGACATGCAGACACGCCGATAGCAAACAAAACTTCGCACCGTTATCGGGGCGAAGTAATCAATCGCATCATTTGACGACTGAATAAGAGCTAAAATAATCATCGTTTATTATTAAATGTATCAAAAAAAACTACTTACGAACGTTGCAAAATATCGCGGGAAACTGACGTGACGCTCGCCTACTGAGAACTTTCTAACTGCTGAAGTTACGCACGCGACAACACTGCATTCACACGTTTGCTTCACTCGCACTTAGAGTCGCCTGTTGCATCTAACGACGACTATAGGATATTGGAGTTGACTCCAGCGTTAGAAGCAGCAGCAGCAACAGCAACACGTCTCGTTAAGCCACATGCCATACTAAACAGGCTTAGGCCTACCATCGCTACACCGTGAGTCAAAAAAACGGATCCCCATACGATACGATACAATAGGTTAACGTACGTTCAAAAGCTGACGAGATGGCCAGCTTAGTCCAGCGCACTAGTCCCCGGAGCCAGCCGCTAAGGCAAGTATACACTGCAGACAAGTACAACAACAAGTACAAATACCGGTATCAAATACTACAACTTCAACGAGCTGTAACAGCTTTTCGACGACAAAAAATTACCACAATCAGACAACAGAGTTTTTCTGCAACTTTACTGATAACGTAATACACCGGCGAGGTGTACGTAATGACCTTACGTACGTGCTCAGTTCAAACTTGTTGACGTAGGTTGTGTACTGATAACAACTGTTGGGTTACATCGGCGTCGAAGCTGGATGATGCTAATGTCATCAACGAGTACATCGTCAGCAGCTGACGATACTCATACCTACATGTATAGCATTCGAGTGCAGTGATCACGTCAGCCGCTGGTGTGACGTAAGACCTAAAGACGTCGATTTAGCACAAAAGTAACGGCAAAAAATGCACAGCTAACAATCACTTCTCGCTCTGTCTACAACGCACGACACCAAGATCGAAGAAAACAAGAACTCATCAGGAGATGAAACAGCGAACGTGAACTTTTTTACGACGATATCGCACACGTACTTCAAAACACCAAAAAGAAAACTTACTTTGTTTAACAAATTATACGATAGTTAGGCAAGTACTGCGCATGAAGTCGGGAATTTATGAATTTATGAATCTGCTACAGAATTTCCACCTTGCAGTTATAGAATATTATACCGTGGGCCTCGCGCGGTCCCTCTGCAGACGTTTACTACTAGACATAGTAATCGTACAAAAATTGTCCGTAGTTATGGCTTTGTCAACCACTTTTACGCAATGCGCCCCGGCGGAATAAACTACCAAATTCGGAAAAAATAATGCAAAATAAGAGCAATATCGCCGTAAAGGTCACTCAATGTCACCGATTTTGGTACCAATCGTAAACTCATATACGACTTCCATCAAGACGATAGCTGGGCAAGTACTTCGCATTAAGTCCTTAATTTATGAATCTGCGAGGAATTTATACCGTGGGCGTCGCGCGATCCCTCTGCAGACATTTAGGCCTGCTACTAGCGCCATAGTAATCGTAAATTGTCTATAGTTATGGCTTTGTCAACCAACTTTACGCAATGCGCCCCGCAAACTACCAAATTCGGCAAAATAACGCAAAATAAGGGCCATTTCGTCGTTCAAGGTCATTCAAGGTCACCGATTTTGGTATCAATCGAAAGCTCATATACGACTTCTTATCAAAACGATAGCTAGGCAAGTATTGCGCATTAAGTCTTGAATTTATGAATCTGCTAGGAATTTATACTGTGGGCGTCGCGCGGTCTCTCTGCAGACGTTTACTACTAGACATAGTAATCGTAAATGGTCCATAGTTATGGCTTTGTCAACCACTTTTTACGCAATACGCGGTTATACGCCCCTGAAATTACCAAATTCGGTATGCAAAATAAGAGCCATTTCGCCGTTTAAGGTCATTCAAGGTCACCGATCTTTGGTACCAATCGAAAGCTCATATACGACTTCCTGTTAGTGATTAATACTAACTTACTTCTTATCTTGCACCGTTTCAGAGATACAGTATTTCAAAGGTGAACAAGAACTCATCAGGAGATGAGATAGCGAACGTGAACTTTTTAACGACGATATCGCACACGTACTTCAAAACACCGAAAAGAGAACCTATTTCGTTTAACAAGTTAGACGATAGTTAGGCAAGTACTGCGCATTAA
>Ga0209780_1003246_pt1 | contig 12022 bp, 13 predicted proteins | sample WorMetexBAHAMAS2_FD_187384 | JGI IMG/M metagenome (GOLD analysis project Ga0209780, IMG submission 187384) | Marine gutless worms symbiont microbial communities from Max Planck institute for Marine Microbiology, Germany - Inanidrilus exumae... | ecosystem: Host-associated > Annelida > Digestive... | reverse complement strand
TCAGTTCTGTATGGATGATGCTGACTGTTACGTCACTACTCACTACTTACATACTACTCACGACACGTCAATCACAGTCACGTGACTTGGACTGGGTGGGGCTAGCTCGAGAACGCAGTGTACCACGAGAACAGGTGGGTGTGGTAGGAACGTCTGCTGTGGCTAATAGGAAGTGGCCTGGGATTATGGCTAGGTTAGGGTTAGTGGTTTAAAGGCGAGTTTTTGATAGGAGCCTAATGTTACTAATGACATGTGATCGACCTTAAAGTCACGCCTTTTCAAATGTGACTTTTAGCCGTTTTTTGGTAGAACTCCAACTTGTGACGGACAGATAGACAGACAGACAGACCACAGCACATAGCGCGCCCAGTTATAGCTCTGATTGATATACAATATACACGATGTGTAATTTAGCACGACTCAAATACAACGCTCAACTGACTACTCTATGTCTGTGAGTGAGATAGATAGTTACCAATGCAAGCCGTGTTATCATCAACAGCTCTCATTGCATCTCGACACTGACACTGGCTGCTGACGCAGTTGCTATTGGCAACGTAACAGTCAGCATCATCCATACAGAACTGACCGATCAATCCTGCAATATATTAATTACCTATATACTCGACTGCCTTTTATTACATTAATTTATTTCACAAAACTGTTAAATTACAACAGACTGTTATTAACATAGTTCGTGTTCTCACAATACCAAACAAGGTGTCGCCCTAATGGGACGTAACACGACTGGCCCGCCACGCAATATTACAGACGCCGACAGACGATGACGACAGGCACGATAGGCGGGCCAGTAGTGATACACCTACAAATTATACAGTAGATTGTGAACAGAGAATTAAGCTGTGACGTGAAATTGACAGTCAACAGTCACAAACAGATTCTAACCGTAGTTGCGAGCGACGACATCTGCAGTGCTGCTAAGATGCTTGGTGGATCGTACCTTCGTCGATTTACTTACTTACTTACTTACTTACAGAGGTGACAAAGTGCGACATGCAGAGACCGTAGACTGCAGTGACCGGTGGACGAGTGACGTCACGATGCGTGGTGGATCGTATCCTCGTTGACGTTCTCTTCCGTGACTTTGACGTCATCACTGACGTCACTGATGACGTTTCACGTGGTGACGACGAATCTGTTAATGGATATACAACGATTATATACTGGCCTTGGTACTAATGTCAATGGGTAAAACACTGCTAACCAACAACAACCGTTCTATTCTATTCTATTCACCTGACAAGCCTTGCAGACGATTAGGTCACAACCAGTCGACACCAAGCAGACCGTGGTCAGACAGGTCAACTGTGAGTGGACACTGGACAGTTGACCTATGACCTGTCCACTCAGAGGTCAATTCTCAGTCTCTGATATTTGGTTTGTGATCGACAGTTTACTCGTCAGCTTTCTCTGATACACGTCGTGGCTTCCCACGTAGGGATGGCTAGGCTGAGTTGACTACGTACTAACAGCAACTGCGCTTTCGAAGTGCCACAAAAGAGCAGTATGTAAGTAAGTAAATAAATGAGCCAGTAAGATACCTTGACAAGGTCCGTAGTGGGCGATAGTGATGTCTTTCTGCAGACGACATGCAAACAACATCAACTGACACGCCGAGCCGTACGTTTGAGAGTCAGACCCGCACACCAACGACCCGTCACCATGGTGATCAGTGACGTCATCATCCATGTCCTGACAGGTGCTTGGACACACGCACTCGGCCACGCCATTGGTCAGCTGACAGACGGCGCCATAGCGACACCGGCGCTCTGAGCATGCGCGAGCGTCCACCAGGTAGTCTGTCATAGCAAGCACGTAGGCCACGAGTAGCATAGAGTCATGTGAATATGTCACAACAACTCTCTGTTTTTTCATAGAAACTGACCGATAAGCGGTGTTCATTCGACTCTGCAGCGAGCTAATGCCGTTAGCACACAACCACGATTGTACGTCACGCGTAAAAAACAAACAATTTACACGCGTTTTTGTTAAAATATTCGTCTAATAATGGTATAAATTCACTTCCGTCTAAGAAAGCACAATAAACTTCTTACCATTGAGCATGACATCTGCAATAAAAAACAAAGCATTACACGTATATATTGAGAGAAATTGCATACTTATAATAATAACAAAATAACAATAATAATGGTAACAGACTGGCGGCTACAGAAAACATATACAGTATATAATGCTATGTATTTAAAGCCTGTTTTCCATCTCAAATAAATCTCCCATTAACGTTAATGGGAAATTAATTTGCGGTGGAAAAACCGACCCTTAATGTATTTAACAAATTATCGAATCCACGTCAACTGCGAAAAAACGAACATTGTAGCAGTCTACATTAAAAACAGGAAACAACTTGTCTTCCTAACGGTGCGGCGCTATAGAAATGTCATCATCATCATCATCATCATCATCATCATTATTATTATTATTAGCAGTACGGAGCAAGTAAACAGTGAGTGACGATGCTGTCATGTAGTGATGACAGTTGAGTAGCGGTGGTGTCAAAATACAAAGAGATCTACAGTTGAAACATTCGCACGGCACAAAGCGACCTGATGGCGGGTAGGTTGTTTCGTTAACAGGTCGACATTGGCCGTCAATCAAATCAGTAACGTCACGTGATCTGACTGACCCGTACAGCCGGTGGTCGAAAGTCGTTTTCCGTTGGGACAAAGATCACACTTTTGACCGGTGACGCCAGGACGACAAACGCATCTGCCCGTCATCTGCTCGCAGTCCTGACGTAGTGAACCAAGCGAGTTACAGTTGCACGCTACACAACAATCGCCAGCCATGGAGTGTTACAGACGACGACAGACGACAGCGACCAAAACAATACTGGTCCATTAGGCGGGCGGGCCAGTAAAACAACCTTTATGATCACTCAACGTCATCTGAAATAGCACCGTTACATTATAGGCTATCGATCATTTCCTACTCAAGTGTCTGTTTAAAGTTGGTAGTAAGTAGGAGTCGATAGTTCGACCACTGCCCGTGAGAGGCGAATATTGCTATTGTAGACTCACGCAGACATCCACTGTTGCCTTGAGCGATCTTTGGCAGTCCCCAGTAGTATGCTTCACAGCGATCACAGCGCAGACCGCTGACTCCCGGCTTACAAGTGCATTGTTGAGTGATTGGGTCACACGTCAAGCCGTACGAACCAAGCGCGTTGCAACGACACACGCCTGAATCAATTCACCACATCAACATTCTCACTCGAACGTCCGCTACAACTACTTCAAATTACTGTGAGAGATACTACTTACAACACAGCGGATAGTTGTAGTTGAGATGATGCATCTTTATATACAAAGAACTATTCCACTGCCGCGGTACCGTATCTACAACCCCAGATTTCAGGACTCTTCAGGCACCCCCCCCCAAAAAAAAACAACAAATATTTGTTAATGTGATTGAATAGGGTTAACCCCCTACATAAATAGAGTCGCCAATCACGATCTCATACCACCGAGCTACGCTGCTCGAGATGGTGACCCTCGAGACTCGAATGACCTTCACTGTCATCCAAGGTCATCAGCAATGTCGCGCTTTGATACATCACATATGACTTCCTATTAGCGTTCCATGATCCATCCATACTGATTATGTGCCTACATTGTATCATTACTGAGATTCGCGACTTTGTCATATACTCCGCCTGTGTTAAACTAACGCTCGGTTGAATGTCGGTTTGCCGAGGTCTTTCACTGAAAACTTGTTAGCATGAATGAAGGGCTACTAGTGCTGGTCTAGGGTTAGGTTAGGGACCTAGGAATTAGAACTGTGTTAGCCCAACCCTAGCCTGGCGGCGACAAAGTTGGACGGCATGTGACAGACAGATACAATTAGGCCCACGACTGTGCACACTGTCGCTGGCACGCAATGCGTCGCGCGGTAAAAACGTTGGAGAGACTGTGTGCGGTGTCTGACCGGGACATCCTGCGTTTGCTGGTCCGAGCGCAGCGGTGACACCATCAGAACAACAACCAAACGACGTCTCCGCACAACTCTTTATCGGCTCATCTACAACCATTCAACCACAGACGCTACTGAGAGTAAGTATGTAAGTGATTTGAACGAGTTACAACCCGTCGACTCAGCACACATACAGCTTTGACAGCGTTCAACCTGTTACACTCTCACACTGATCGACAGTTCTCTTCATGAACGAAGAACACCCAGCGCTACAGGGTGACTCGTGAAAACAAACACGTCAAACCTGCCACTCAATCCACCTCTCCACGCCCCTTCTCGGCAGAGTGTCCGTTCACACACGGCTATCTAGACACCACGCCGGTATATTATAGGCACAGCTGACGAGCTGACCATTTAGTTTCATTTTATTTCTGGAAACGTGGTACGTTAGTAAAAGCGCGAACAGACTACGCCGCCGCGTCGTGCATAGTGAACTGATATAAGAGAATTGAATGACAATTCGCACTGTTGACGACGACGAAAGCACTGTGGTGTAAGGTTGAAGGTCATTCAAGGTCACTGACCTTGCTGGCAGCATCGTGCGACATTGAGAAGTTTATGGCAGTAACTTCCGGCTGGACAACTGTCTCTGCCTGGGTTGCAGTTGTATTCGAGTCCAGTGCGATGGTTTATCAGTACAGGATTTCCGTCACACAGTTCCTCCTCAATGTCTACAGCACACAGTCCAAGCTACAAACACCCACTACTAGGACTGTTTAGTTTACGTCCGTATCAATCTACTACGACTGTTTGCATTATTTGAACGTGGTTTCATGCACCAGTTTTCCAGTACGTCCGCAGCCCTGGACGACCGGAAGTCACGCCGAGGATAGATGTTCACACAAGGACAGTCGTCGTCGTCGTCGTTAGCGCGTAGTCGTCGAGGACCGTTGCGTCGCTTCACGGTGACCGCGTCTGACAGCGTCTCTCCACACATCGGCTGGGGGCGTTGGCTGTCGTCACGAGGACAGCGGCGGTCTGGAAAATGACTGCGCGGTCACTGGAGGCTGTCACATCGTCAAGCCGTTCACAGTCGAACGCAGCGCCCTCTGCCGACTCTACTGATAACAAGTAAGCAAGCGACAGACCTTGACAGTTGTCGATTGGTCGTTGTTCGAGGATGATTTGCTTCCTACAAGCTTCCTCTTTCATCTGACACACGCTGCCGTACGACTTTCCGTCTGACGCACAGACCGTAGACCTGGACAGACAACAACCAACGAACCATCACTCACTCAACTGACTCTCACCAGACCGGGCAGATTTCAATCTATCGAATCACAACGCACATGATGGTAATGTTATCAGTGGTGGAGTAACTGCAAAAGTAAAGCAAAGGTATAAGAAAATGTGTATTGAAATCCTAACTAGACGGGTTGCAGTGTATCTGAAGACACACTGCAATATAGGCTCGAAGAGGGCGTTTCCCACCGGCGTACTCGACAGGTGACACAACTGTTTACTTATTTACTGACGCAGCGTCGCACAGCTGCCACGCCCACATCGGTTTGTTTACTTTTGCGTCATGACTCAGCAACGATTGCCGAAAATTTGGGTAGGTACCTTTTTGTACGCAGCGTACAGCCCAGGGGAAAGACTATGAATTGATTCTAACGGTAAAAGTGGAAACTAGACATCCCGTAGAGGCACCATTTGGCCGTGAATTTCCGACGATCTGTTATCATTGCGGAGTTATGACGGCCTGAAGTCGCAAGACCTGGAAATTTTGTGAGCATTTTTTGCATTTTTTGGACAAACGATCCCTCTCAAACTGTCGCAACTGCGCGGATCGTGCCCAAAATCTGCCAGGGCCAGCCCCCACATTTGGCTCACGGTGTTCCATATTTTATCCAAATCGGTTCACTTTCGGCGGAGTTATTGCCGAAGGCGTGAAGATCGTTTTTTGCCCCGTAGAGTATTTACAATCCTATAGGCTCTTCGAGCCTGTAATTATCTTATAACTAACAAATTGACTATTCCACTTGTAAGTTTTTGTTGAATATTCATTCAAAACCTTTTGAGTAGACTAATGACAAACAGACAGACAGACAAACAGACAAACAGACTAACAAACAGACAGAGCGCGGCAAAAACGACCTCATTGACAGAGATAACACTATCAACAAATTTGACCGTAAATAACAGCCTCCGGTTACCTTCCCAGCTACTTAACATCACTGTTCTTTGCTCATTATACCATGTTCCCAGTTGACCGGTAATAATATTGCGTCGCAGTGCATGGACGTTGATCTTGTCGTTCAAAGTGCACTGGATGACACTGCATGACTGAGTACCAGCTTCACGCACTTGTGTAATATCACCTCCGGTACCGGTAGGTTGTATGTCCTTAATGAATGACTATCGCTCACTCCCTTACACTCCAACGCAGACCGCCCAGCCACTGCCGAGAGTTCTACTAAACGGCGAGTACGTTACGTACGTCTACGAGTACGAGTAGGCTGTAGTCGTACCTGACGGCTTCACAGTTGAACTCGCATGCGCAGTAGCTGAATCCGTCTTTGTCGACCTCACAACGACCTCCGTTTAGTCGACAAACTGTCTCGTCACATGACCCGCCTGACGCTGCAGCAGACACCGACCGCGTCACGGCCAACAGTTTCTTACAACGGTTCTGATGCGACAATTCGTCGGTCGCTCTGTCTGTCTGTCTGTGTCTGTCTGTCTGACCTTTGACCCGTAAACTTTACTAGTAGCAGACCACAAGTAGTCAGCGATAACGTGTTTGAGGCTAGGCGTGTAACCTACTTACTTAAAATGGACTGGTACTCTGGTGTAACTCAATCATGTCAATGGATGTGACCGAAGTTGTTGAAACTAAAGTGGTGACTCACGCATACGTTGATGAGGACGGCGGTCGACTGCTGCTGACGATGCATAACTGAACTGGAGCGCAGCGACATCTTCAACGTTCAACAGCACAGCACAGAACAGTTAGCTGTGACTGTAGATGCAACTATAACGTGGCATTTAGCTACTGCTGCAAATAGCGCTCGCGGTAATGGATAAATAATGTAACACAGAGATGTTTACAACGTTGACAGGATGCAAGCGACAGATGAAAACTGTGGTTGTGGTGTTGGTGATGGTGGTGGTGGTAGAGGAAGGTATTTACCTCCTGATCCAGAGCCGACATCATCATCACATTCGTCGTCATCGACGACTGTCAACTCAACGCCTTGACGACAAGCCTCACGTCTCAACTCACACGCACCACGGTACGTTCTACCGTCAGAGCCACAGACCGACACGCCACCGTCCTCAAAGCACCTCATGGTGGTCAGAGACCTCAGGGCCAGGGTCAGAGCCACAGACGGACAGTGGACGATCAGGAGGTTGTGGACAGTCTGTGGGGCAGAGGCAGCGGCCGCGATCACAGACAGCTCCATAGCGACACTTGATACCAGCACACGATTCTACGGACGGACACAGTTCATCACCGCTTACTTACTTATAACACTCTCGCGCTCGTACGTGATCGCTAGAGGCCTCGCCCAGTGTTGTCAGTATTTGGCAAAGTTAGAGGCAAAAATATAGTAGCATGTTTTTCCGGACATGGTGTATACTACATCCAGCGCCTTTCTTCAATTACCTCATCCCAAATTACACTTACTGACTTCCTTATTATTCGGCTCGAAGCTAGGCTTCGGTCGAGTATTGAATTTACCTTACACGGCAATTTTGGCCGTGTTCACGTGTTCGGCTATAACTCCGCCGAACGTAAACCGATTTGAATGAAATCTGGAACACTCTGAGTAAATTGTTGGGGGTTGGCCCTGGCAGATTTTGGGCGCGATCCGTGCAGTAGCGAGAGTTTGAGAGGCAAGCATTTTTTGTCTGGTAAATAACGCACAATTTCGCCGATTTCCGTCCGCAACATTTCACGAAATTTGAACACAACAACGTCGATCGGTGAGGCGGTGAAAACTTTCGGAACAAAAGTTTGACAATTTTACCGTAAAGGGTCGTTTTCCAAAAAACGTAAACATTTCTCAACATATTTCCAGGTCTTGCGACTTTAGGCCGCCGTAACTCCGCAATGATTACATACTCACTACCAAAATAGCCTTCTACGTGATGTCTGGTTTCCATTTTTACCGCTAGAATCAATTCAAAATCATTCCCCTGGACTGTACGCCGCGTACAAGACAGGTACCTAACCAAATAACGTTCGATGTCCTACACTGCGTAAACCAATACGCCACTGTGTGCCTGATAAACCGACACGGAAGAAAAGCAGACCTGAAATGGAAACTAAAAATAAGTAACACGGCAGATAACGCTAACATTACTTAGTCGAATGCACGTGACACTAGGCATCGTCGAATGCAGGAAGTAAACCGCTTGTGCACAGATAGCGGACCGCTTCGAGCCGAATACTGTATCGTGGCATTCCACACAATACAGCCATCTAGTTTTACTTGTTTACCTATTTATTCGGTGAAAATGTCACGTGACGTTGCAGACAGTGGCGGCAATAGACGCTGACGGAAACAGATCCACTGGATAAAATACTGAAGCAAAAATTTTAAGATTTTTCGCTCTCACAAAATCGGCATAAATTTTACGTTAATGTAGAAAAATGCTTAATCGCTTTAATTTTCCACCATTTTACAGCATTTTGTGCCTGTCTGGTTTAAGCCTTTGAAAGCCATCGATTCAATCCGAATATGAATGATTACCGGTAAATAATAAAATACAATATTTAAAAATTAAAAATGAAGCGTTTGCTTTTACACAGTTAGACAAAAGATCTGGACTCTTTGAGAGGGCATAAATGCATGACAATAGGTACACCGTAGGTATACCGTAGGTACACAGGCTGGCTGTTAGTGGCAAGGTAGGTATGTGTAGTTTTCTGCAGTCCTTACCACATGAGCCGCGTGAAGCGACCTCTATCGGTTGTTGTCTGCGACATGACTCGATCTCCAGTTGGCATTCGTTGATGTACGTCTGTCCGTCCGTTCCACAGACCTCGTTGTGCACCTACAAACCAGCACTCGACACGTCTTATACTGTCTATCATCAGTACATTGGCCACTCCCGACCCTTGGCCTCCGTCTGTCCTGGTCTTCAGCACTTGAAATCCATTGACGTTGTAACCTATCTACAAGACGGCGCATAAAATGTGCGCTTGTTAAAAAGCAGTGTAGCAACACCTTTAACACACGACGAGTGACGTGTAATGACGACTTGACTGAGTCTCACAGTAAACGAACTGTGGGTGGGCGTGAAGTCGCAAGCAACAGTTTCACGTTCAAGGTCCATCAACATTTGACGAGCCATGTTCACACGAACCATCATGACGGCCGGTGGTGCTAGTGTCAGCGTGTGTATGTGGACAGTGACAGCTGATAGCCGACCGACCTTGAGACAAGATGATGGACAGACGCAGCGAGCTTGCCCAGTGTCGTCCGTCTGACAGTTGCCGTAGAACTGACAAGTCTCTTCTGCGCATGCGTCTAACATCAACACCACAACGCGAGCTAGTGCTCAGCGCCGAGTCAGTGAAATTTCTGCATTTTGACGAAACTACTCGCTTAGATTTAGCGATGTTGTTTAGCGCTTTCACGCTGCCATTTATAGCGGCGTACTGCTACGCTATCATCGTGTCGTAATCTCGTAGTGTTAATGTTTTGACATCTTTACTCTAGAAATCCTGACACGGATTAACTCTAGTTAAGAGTATTACGAGAAATCACAGTAGCCGCTACAGTATACTGTTCTGCAATCTGTACTTTTCCGACGGTTATCAAACATTTGTTCTGATAACTAACTAAAGACCAACAATACACAGTTCAACGTGTACTCACTGCATGGTCCTCGGTGTACGACGCTCACGTTGCGTCTGTGCTCGCAGTTCGATGACGTCAGATGACACTCGTTCTCGTAGGTCACGTGATCACTTCCGCACACCTGGACAGGACAGGTAAGGACAGTTACAATCTACCTCTACCTGTTTGTGTACATCACAACAACTGTTACAATTGTGTCGTGCAATTTCAGAACGAAATGAAATGCTATCAAAATTCTCTGTTGCTTCAGTGAAACATTCTGCGAAGCCTCGTTTTACATCATTGTAGACAGTCATCGGCATGCGCGTCACTACGTTACGTTGTCAGCGCATGCGCTCACATGCTTTCACGTCGTGTCGAACACTGACCTTGACCTTGACCTTGACCTTGACGTAGTCATGCTGATACGCAGAACACGCACGTTCAACGGGCGCGAACTACAGACAGTGACAGATAGCGGCGCGCGACTGTTAATTAGCTACAGTCACAACACGGCGGAGCCATAATGAACGCGCGATGTATAGGTTACAGAATGAGGGTTAGGGTTAGGGTTAACCTTACAATGAAAGCGTGGACCTTACCGGGTCGACGAGACTGGTGCAGTATGGACAGAGACAGCGTCCTTCATCATCAACACACACTTGACCAGATCGACATCGCTTCACGCCGCAAACACCGTCCACTGCCATCTCTGCACCACAACAAAGAATTTTCACAAAAGGCCGCATCGCAGGGGCCGGATTTTTGAGGGGAAACAGTGTACTGTGACATCGCAGTTGGCTGTCGTAAAGATTGAATGATACATTTTGCTGTATTCACTGCAGCAGAGACCTTCAATGGGCCGAATTGCCCCTTCCTATACAGCGACCTCGATCCCATCTCAAACATGGTTCCTTGAACACATAAGAGTCAGCCCCACAAACGGCATCTCGATCGGTTCGGTTATTTTTGCAGGGCACATCCACGCGACTAATATACAGACAGACAGACACACAGACACACAGACATAACACTTTACGTGCGACTCCTGTAGCAAAAGGCCGCATTCATGTGCAATGCATACAATGCGGCCTATTAATATCAAGTGGTCAAAGAATTTTGACGACAGGCCGCATCGCGGGGGACGGATTTTCACGGGGGACAGTGTAATGCGACATTGACCAGTCGGCAGTATTGCAGTTGGCTGCAGCAGTCGCGCTGTGATGCCGTAATTGAGGACAGAATGATTCCTTTTGCTGTATTAAACTGATGTCGCTTCGCCCAGGACTCAGAAAGGCCGAGGTCAGCCGCACTGACTGATGGGAGTTAGTTGTTTCCTCTGTCAGTCAACGGTCAAGGTTAGGGTTAGGATGAAGAAACTCAACGGCGCAGCAGTGACGTACTGCAAGGTGCGTGATGTACGACTGAGATGGCCGTGTTGGAGCGGCAGGAGTGACGTTGAAGATGACATTCGCTATCATACGTCCGTTGATCACTACCACAAACGGGCTTCATCACAGGCGGACATGGAGGCTCACAGCGGCACCGGGTACCACCTTTACTCGTCACGTGACACTGCTGACCAATCCCATCACACGCGTCTCCTTGGCACGGATTGTAACCTACAAAACACCCAACCTGACTCACCATAGTGCCAGACAATGCCCGACGTCCTTCCTATAAAGTCAAACTAACACTAAAGCCCGCGACAGACGAGCCGGGTTGCTCGGCCGGGAAGTACGACGAGCAGTCCGGCTCGTCTATCGCGGGCTTAAGGGCCAGTTTCTCTACCGCAAATCAATCTCCCAGTAACGTCAATGGGAGATTAATTTGCAATAGAAAACCCGGCCTTAAAAGATCTATCGCTGAGAAATGAAAAGAGCTCATATTGATCACGACGTGTGCCATCTTGTGCAGAAGAGTCGACTCATTACTGCAACTAGTCAGCCGGCAGACCCCTTGTCAACACTTTCTGCCATGTTAGCGGCTAACTTCCCGGCCGTAGAGCATCATTGTTTTGCGGCCGGTTCAGAGGTCGCTAGAGAGAAGAAGAACTGACAGGTACTCGTACCTGCACTACAATCGTCACGGAACAGAACTCTGATGTCTGTGCGACGTCGTACCTGCACTACACTCGTCACGGAACAGAACTCTGATGTCCTTGCGACGTCGTACCTGCACTACAATCGTCACGGAACAGAACTCTGATGTCTGTGCGA
>Ga0209780_1003245_pt1 | contig 12023 bp, 8 predicted proteins | sample WorMetexBAHAMAS2_FD_187384 | JGI IMG/M metagenome (GOLD analysis project Ga0209780, IMG submission 187384) | Marine gutless worms symbiont microbial communities from Max Planck institute for Marine Microbiology, Germany - Inanidrilus exumae... | ecosystem: Host-associated > Annelida > Digestive... | reverse complement strand
GTGTGTGTGTGTGTGTGTGTGTGTGTGTGTGTGTGAGACAGTTACGACAAGAATTCGACAGTGGTGCCAGCGTTCATCTGACGTCTGAACACAGCGTTCATGACGTGGCGTCACTGCTCAAGGAATATCTTCGTGACCTGCCCGACCCACTTCTGACGCACGACCTCTTTCAAGCATTCCTCGCCACAGCCGGTACTCATAGGGCCCTCTTATTACTGGCCCGCCTACAATGGGCCAGTATTGTTTTGCACGCTGTCGTCTGTCGGCGTCGTCTGTCGTCGTCTGTAACGCGCGTGGGCGGTCGGCCGCCGCCGGGCTGGGCGCGTGGCCGGTCCAGCGGCCGACACTGTACGGCGGGACAGTACGGTTACGTCCCGTTAGGGCGACACCTTGTTTAGTATTTAATTAAGTGTTGTTGTACGATTTTTTATCGTTTTGATTTACGATTTGATTCTTATTGTAAGCTAGGAAGATTACTTACTGTGACCGGCGATGCTACTTTCAATAACTTGGTTCAATTAACTAGTTAAACATTTTATTAGTGCTATATAAAATTGTGATTAATGTCTAAATCTCATTAACTAGTATTTATAACTGATGTGTTTAATTGTAGGCTACTTTGCCCATGTTAATTGTATTTTTTACGGTTATTGACGTATATCAGCCGCTTCACGTCGACTTGTTGCAATATCCTGAAAAGAAAAAAATAAATAAATGAGAAATTCGTTGTCAGCCTGCCTCATGTTTATTGATAACCGTCCAACTGGCGTTTGATTAATTGCATGATGCTATCAAACAGCATGCGTCAGCGTCGTCGTTATTGCTTTATACTCTATATATTTATCTTTATTCACCAAAATGGTAGAGATAAATATAATAACACAAAAACAATAAAAAGTGAAAGAAAAATAGAAGCTAATAACTTAGCTAAGGAGATCAAGACTTGCAAACCGTTACCAATACAATTTATGATATATTCCAGTATGAACCAGATTGATATCGAACAATAACTGACAAAGATATACCCGCTTCGACTGAAATCTATAATTCTCCGCCCTTCCAAGTTTCCACCATGCCTATTCTGTTGAAACAGTTGTCGTTTTCTTATGTCTGAAGCATATTTAAACAGAACGGATTTTCACCAGCGAAACCAGACCACCACGGAGTCGTCGAAACCTGTCTGTGAATTTATTTGTTATTTGTCTATTTTTGGCTGCATCACAGCAACAGCTACAGTGTAGATGCGGCCTGTTGTTGCTACAGACGGAGTAGCATGGTCTGTCGGTCTGTTGTTCGCGAGCCTTGCAAAAACGGCTGAAACGATCGAGATGCCGTTTGGGGCTGACTCTTGTAGGTTCAAGAAACAGCGTGTAATGTGTTAGATGGGGGTCAAGATCGGACGTATCCACTCGCATCCGCGTGGGGTGACAAGTGGACGATGCGGCTTTTTGCCGAATTACATTAGACACTTGTTTATTGTTTCAGCCATTGATGACGTGAACGGTCGTGTGTCCGTGTCAGCCTACTGCTACAGACGGAGTAGCGTGGTCTGTCTGTGTGTCTGTCTGTTGGTCACGTTCGTGAGCCCTGCAAAAACGGATGAAGGGATCGAGATGCCGTTTGGTGGCTGACTCGGGTGGGCCCAAAGAACCATGCGTTAGATGGGGGTCCAGATCTCCCGAGGGGAAGGGGCAATTTTTGGGGTTGACCGGCCCACTGAAAAACATTGTGAGTCACCGCTGCGGTGTACGCAGCAAAACAAACGATAACGGCATCAGCGCGACTGCTGCAGAGGACTGCGTTGTTCCCCACTGGCCGTTAACTTTCCTCCGTGAAAAATCCACCCCCCTGCGATGCGGCCTATCATCAAAACTGCTATCTGTTTATTTGTCGTTTCAGCCATCGATGACGTGAACAGTCGCGTGTCGACGCTGCGCCTGCTCGTGGCGTTGCTGCCTCCCGTGAACCGCGACACGCTCTGGTACCTGCTGACGTTCCTCGGCTGCGTCAGTAAACACTGCGACGATCAACTGGACGACTCCGGACAGACAGTAAGTCAGTCGCTGTTATCGCCGCACGTTGTCGAGGACGACCGACGAAACACAACAAAAACGACCGTTTCACGGACATCATACAGGTCAACGCGCGTTAGTCAGCGCCGCCAGTTAAGAACTGGAGGATTTCGTTGGAGCGAAGTTTATGCCATGCTGTAGCGCATTTGGATTAAGCCCCGTCCACACCAGCAACAATGTCGAAGCAACATTGTCGAATGCTACAAGTCGAACGATTCTTGGGACGAAATTGAATCAGAAGCGTGGTCAGCTTAGTTCTTAGTTCGACCTACGACCGTCGCCAGTTTATCATATCACACTGATCGCCCGTCTTTGTTTACTACACGATAGGTGCGACGCAGCACGTCGCGCGGGTTCTTCTGCCGTAGCTGAGTCTTGTTTATCGTGAAGCGACGCGTACTTTCCGGTGCAGTTTAGCGGCATTTTTATTGCGAGACTTGAAGATATTCACACCCGGTGACGTGAACCGCCTCTGGCTGTGCGCCAGTTAGTACTGAGCGTGTACGGTGCACTAAGTGTGAAGTCATATATCTATCTCACAGTAGATACGAGCAAATGAAAAATACTTCCCATGCCGAGGAGAGGTGATAAGTACGCGTCGGTTGTGATAAATAGTCGTGTGCGCATGTGACAGGTGCCCGGTAACAAGATGGACTCGTCCAACTTGGCGACGGTGTTCGGTCCCAATGTTCTACGTGATCGACGTAAGACGGACAGACATCAGCCGGACGGTGTGGATGCGATGGCGCAGATCAGTGACGTCGTCGCCGTCGTCAAAGACCTCATCGACTTCCACGCCGCCGTCTTCAGGGTACGTTTGCCGTTGTAATCTTCTTTCAATATCCTTTCGTCACTCGGTACTCGTTTTGCACTATTTATAAGCAGTAATTTGGCAAAAGGCCGCATAGTCGTCTTGTCACCCCTGCGCCGGCGAATGCATTCGTCTGATCTGAAACCCCGTCTAAGACATGAGTCAGCCCCCAAACGGCATCTCGATCGGTGCAACCGTTTTGCACAGGTCACCGGTGTTCCCCACCCACACAAGCAGACAGACACACACGCAGACACACAGACCACGCTACGTGCGTCATCTGAAGCAATAGTCCTCGTCGATCTCTGCACTTATTATAATGATAACAACAACAACGTAACATTTTATAGGATGCAATAACTTGGCTCAATGCGCTACAAGGCCACTAACAACGACAGTTGATTCTTGAACTTTTTTACGGTTATGTGATGATGAAGCGAGGAGAAGTAATGTTCTTGGAGATAAACATGTGGCTGACAAACAAATAAGTAGTAAATTCAGTAAACTTGCATATGAACTGTGTCGTTGCAGTTAACGAAACAGCTTTACGGTGAGGTCTTGGGTGCACTCAGTGAAAGAGGAACTTTGTCGTGTGAACTCGACGTTACTGCCGAATCAGCAGATAGCTCTCAATGCTCTCATATGTACGTATAGTCGTCGTTTCAGTGCATCACGTACGCAAACGATAATTTTTTCTTTAACTCTCTCTAGTAATACAATGAACGATAAATAAAAGTTCTGCTGTGAACCGTTCTACCAACGATTTTTAACTGCGCTGCTTTGCTAGCGCGGTATATGCTATGGCCTTGTCTGTGTGTCACGAGTTCTACCGAAATGGCTGAACGTAGGATCACGCAAAGAAAGCCGTACATTGAATAGTCGAGGAACTCTTGTTTTCTGACGCCAAAGATCTTTTTGAAATTCCGATGGGATCACTCCGAACGATGGCGCGAAATGCAGGTGGGGTAGGTAAAAGTGCGCTTTTCAACCGAGCGAGAAGTCTCCGGCTCAGACGCCTTACCGCCGAAAATTTATGTCTATCCGCCACGGTGGTCCGCGTCCACGATTGTACGCTGGAGGAGGGACACGCGATGTGATCAACAACATTGGTCGTAGTCGAAGTTTGTTGATACGACCCACTTCAGTGTTACATGACACGGAGCATCGCATGCTCGTTGTATGATAGTAGAGCTTATTACAACGACGCGTGTAGAAGCTATAGTCCATAACTGAACAACAAGTGACTTTTGCAGAAAGTGCTCCTCAGGCTGACACGCGATCTGTTTGCGTTATACATACAACAGTTGACATCATTTCAACTCACATACAGCGTCGCGCGAATTTCTGGGCAATAGCTGAGGCTCTTGTCCTATTTTCGTTGCAAGCTAGGACGTTTTTCAGTGCGTAAAGATTCCGTGGCAAGCTGTAATTGGAACCGCAAAGCTGTGCAGAACCGCCCAGAGCCTGTCATGCCACACCCAGTCGAATGCTTTGGTATTATCCACAACGCAATTACTACTGGCCCGCCTACACATAGTGTAGGGGGCAGTATTGTTTTGCTTGATGGCGTCTGTCGTCGTTTGTAACACCACGGCGGCGCATATGCAACGTACTCACCAGGGGCAGCATGCGACGGCGGGCCAGTAGTGTTACGTCCCGTTAGGGCGACACCTCGTTATGTACGCATCTTTCTTTCTCTGATTTTTTTCTTAGCAGCTAAGTCGCAGTGTGAGAAACTATCACACAGTGCATTTGTCTTTCTCGAGTCCTTGTTCTTCGCTGAGCCAGCCTTCTAGTGTCACATTCAGTCTATTTCGAGTGTTATTTGGAGAACTTTGCGAAGATGTACTCAGCTTTGAGCAGTCGTTGATGTGTTTGACAGACGTTTTCCGGCGGGCACGGCCGATGGTAGTGAAGGATCATTCAGGACGTCATCAAGCGGATGTGACGTTGACTGTTCTTCGTCGGCGGTAGAACGTTCAGCCGGTGATCCGCCGAGTCATCAGCGGCCCAGCTGCGGCAGCAGTAACGTGACGTGTGATGACGTCAACGCATCCGTTCATCGTTGCCATCGTTGCCATGGTAATGGAGATGAATGCGTGTGTGGCGACTGGTACTCACAGCGCTGGCGCCAGTGGCAGCAGAAGACGTTGATGGACAGCTACGAGACACGCGAGCAACAGACGCTTGTCTGACGTCATGCCCTCATCACTGTCCAGCCCACTTTTGCCAGATAGCGTTCCTTAAATTGATGCAGATCCGGTGAGTAGCTGGGGCAAGTCCCCCAGAATTTGGAATATAGGGGATGCAATCATGCTAATACAAATTGTCCCTCAGATTTTGTCATGTTTCATACTTATTCTACTCTGCAAATCCTGAACCCACGCTTACTAACCCCATAACTCTGACAGCATAGTCACTACTTTCCAAAAATAAGTCTTCATTGTCTACCAAATCAACACTTCAGGCGGAAAATTCAACGTTTTTCTGACGAGGGCGCGGACAAAAGACACCGCTCAGACTTCTCCAAAACACTCCACTTAAAGTGCAAAACAGTCATTTTCTGGGAAGGGGCCTTGACCTTTCCCCAGGCCCAGACTGTCTCGATGGGAGAGGTACCCTCCTCCTCACAACCCAGTGACTCCATCCCTTACACCCCAACCAAGCCTTCTGGATCCGTCCCGCTTCTCCTCAGAATTCCAGTCAGAGGTTCGGTCAGGCATGAAGTTTGCCACTTCTCTACATTGATTCCAAACTGGCCGTCTATTGACTTGCTGGGACAATTTTCCCCTCCCCACAATGGGGAGGGAAGGCCCATCCCCCACCTGACCCCGCTACTGGCCAGTCCGCTTTTTAGATCTGGCGACGTCCCTGTAACTAACTGGCTGCAAGATGCTCAAATCCACGGCTCTGGAACCACTGTTTTTAATCAGCGTGAGACGAATTAAGTCTCACCACAGAAATGTTTATGCTGAGTTTTGGTCATGGTCTGGGGCCCGCTTTACAAAAAAATCTTAGGAAAAATCATAAGTTTAACGTAAGTTTTTCCTAAGTTTATCTTAAGTTTATCCTAAGTTATAAAGTTACGATTTTCATGGATTTTTACATGTAATTTACTGAAGCAATCTTAAGACTTAATCGGTGCTTCCTATATGTATGCAAACAATTCTTTGAAGAAATGTTAACTTATTTTGAGAAATTGCACTTTCTTATTAAGTTGATCTTAAGTTTTGCGTAAGTTCATCCTAGGTTTTTCTTACGATCTTCCCAAGTCACACTTTATCCTAAGTTTTCCTAAGTTTGTCCTAAGATTTTTTGTAAATGGGGCCCACTGGACTCTAAGTGAGGACATCGAGGAGGCTGTTGGTGGTTACTATAGTGTGTTCCTTTTCACTGCTGACTGCTCAGTGCTCACTATACCTGTCTACCTGTCTGTTAGTGTCTTGTGTGCTTGTGAGCACGTTTGTAATTCGTTGTTGAATGAAATGTCACGCAAATCCATAACTGACTAAGCGATGAATCATTGTACTATAACTGTAAACGTAAAATAATGTTTTTTTTGTATCTGAGAATATTACAAGCATATTACAGTCAGAGACGGCTAGCCTGTCGACGCAGTGGCAGACCCAAAAATTAGGATAAGGGGAGTGGTTTGATGAGGGCGGAAGCACTAATTATGGGATCGGGTAAGGCACGTCCCATGAAACCGAAAATTTTGTGAAAATTGCAGTTGTTAAAGTAAATTTTTGTAATGAAAAGGTGACGTTTTTCTCATAAAGGTCTTGGTTATCGTTATGACTTTGATCTCATCTGTTCATTTAACGTTTAGCATTTCAACCTGCGATAATGGATACCTCTGCGTCAGCCACTGCGTCCATGTATATACTACGTAAGGCGAGTTATCTGCAACGACAGTTTTTCCGTCCGTCTGTCCGTTAAGCTCAAGCATTGTGTTGAAATGACTGAACATGTGTACAATAATGTCACTCGCTGTGTATATCTAGTAAACCCGGCCGTAATTCTAATGTCTGTTATTGTCTTACAGGGTACATATCTGGTCACTGTTGTATGTTAAGTGCAGATGGAATATGAAAATAACGCATTTTTCACAAATATTTGGCCATGTCTCGGTGACATCAATGCAGGGCAGCCACTCTCCAGACACTGTAAAATTCCCTCTGTTTGTCTGACTCTGCGGCATTCCTTCTTCGTGTGTTTTGCTACTCATATCGTGCATATACTGCTGTTACCAGTATTCTACAAATGTCTGTGCATATTCTATAAAAATATTCACAATGATTTGATCAGCACTCAGCAGTAAAATCCGAAAACAGGCGATACAAGCCCGCGGGCTTGCAGCAGTCTACTAAACACTGGGGTAGTCCTAAACAAGAAGTTAGCAATTAACTGTTTCCCTGACAAGATTTTTCCACGACACTGCCCTGACATTTTCCTGACAGCTGCCAAATTCTCTGACATTCCTGATTTTCCTGCAGGTTTACCACACAAGTGATCACCCTGTTTTTAAAACGATACAACATATAATGTTAGTTACTTTAGATTGCTAACTGGAAGTGGAATTCATGCGTGATCTCGGCAGCAGCCTTGTCTCGAGAAATGCACATAAAACATTTGAAAATGCAAATTTTACTGTCAAAAGAAAGTCATAGTGTGGAGTGATCTATCAACCTATCATTTTTAGTAACTGTGATATTCGAATTCGAATAGCTTCAAGGGCATTTTGTGTCGTGTAAGCATTGAACTCAAACTACCACAGATCGTAACTGCTGATTCTCAGTGACCTTAATTTGACCATGCGCAAGAACATTTTCTAACGATACGTACCATTTCGCGTTGCGTTACCTCTGCATTAGACGAGCTTCGTGTTTAGTAAATAACTGTAACATTCGTAGTTTATGAGTTTATGACAACGAACGACTTACATGTATTGGCAGCCCTGCAGAAAGCTCGTCTAGACTGGTGATTAGTTATATCATTTATTTGTAGTCGCTTCGTCATTTAGCTAATCATGTAAAGTGACGTATACTGCGCAGTAGCGACGCTTACGGCAACTTCTTTATACTTAAGTTGATTCTACAACTTGTCACACACGCACAAGGTCTTCAACTGAATGAGTTGTCGCTAATTGTATATTAACGGATTGTTTTTAAGATATGAACAGTTTTTCGTATTTTTATAATTAACATCAATCAACTGTAATTTTTAGATTTTTAATTCAATGTTATTAGCCTGTTGTTGGCACTGAGATTGAAGTTATGTTGTGTTGAGCACTCACGCAACTGACTAGGTCGAGTTACGTCGTTTTCCGTGACAATGAAACTCTGAATGCATTGACCAGTGCAAAACTGACAGTGACAGCATTGACATTGGGAACAAGTTTTATGAGTCTTCCAAGCAGCGACGAACGCAGCAGTCAGTCATGCAATAGCCCATGTAGTTGTTATTGTTAGCATACCAACACTCAAGCTGTTACTCACCCACTGTACAGTATAAATGCAAAGGCAGCAAACACGCACACACGCTATGCAACAGTGTATTATGCACTCAACACATGTTCAAGTTTTATTACGCATAAACACATGTTACAGGTATGCCAAACGCTGATATACTGCCAGTTTTCATAGCAGAGACTTCTATAGTGACATAGTAATAGCAACTACTTCCAAACTAAATCTGAATGTAACTAGACGGCTGTATTGTGTGGAATGCCCACAATACAGTATTCGACTCGAAGAGCTCGGCTATCTGTGCACAAGCTGTTTACTTCCTGCATTCGACGAGGCCTAGTGTCACGTGACTCAATAGTCGATGGTGATTGGCTGCCTGCGACTGAGTGATGTCAGCGTTATCTGACGTGTTGTCAACCCGCGTCGGACATAGCACAAAATTTGGGGAGGTTTCTTGTACGGAGTGTACATTCCAGGGGAATGACTTTGAATTGATTCCAACGGTAGAAACCGTAGAAATGGAAACTAGAAATCCCGTAGAGGGTTATTTTGGTAGTGAATTTCCGGTGATTGATCTGTAACCACTGCGGAGTTATGGCGGCCTGAAGTCGCAAGACGCTCAAAATTTAAAGAAAATTTTGCATTTTTTTTCTGGAAAAACGACCACTTACGGTAAAATTTTCAAAATTCTGTTCCGTAAATTTTCATCGCAACACCGATTGACTTGTTGTGTTCAGATTTAGTGAAATTTGGCCGACGGGAAATCGGTGTATTCGTGCGTTGCTTACGTGACAAAACAAATTCGCATGGCTCTCCAGCTGTCGCTACTGTGCCGATCGCGCCCAAAATCTGTCAGGGCCAGCCCCCGACAATGTACTCAAGAGTTCTCCAGATCTCATCCAAATCGGTTCACTTTCGGTGGAGTTATAGCCGAACGCGTGAACACCGCCAAAAGGTGCCGTAAAGTGAATCCAATATTTGACTGAAGCCTAGCTTAGAACCGAATAACAAAGAGAAGCAGATTCATGCACGCATCAGTCACTCATTAACAGTGCGCTGTTATGCTGATGACAGTTCACGTACCTATGTAGAATCTGTTTTATTATTTTTCCTTTTTACATTCAAATTTAGCTTGGAAGTATATAGGCTTACCCGGTAGTTGCTATCGTAAGTTTCCAAGTAATCATTGATTCATTGTATAGTTGGCTTCGTGGCACAATGGTAGAACGCAGGTCTTTGACCGGCGAACTTTCCCTGTTGCACGCTCGACCTGTAGCTGACGGGTGACCACTTATGTGGGTAAGCAGTCGGCTATAGGTCAGCCAACTAGGCCAACTCAGCCTTTCATCCTTTCGGGGTCGATAAATTGAGTAGTCAGCAACTTTATTCTGACGTGTGCTGGTTGCACCATCTGGTGAGTGTTCACGAGGTTAAGCCGGTGCGGTTATCAATCGCTGTGCGCCGTGTGTGGCAGCAATTTAGCCGAGCTTAACCCTTCTGTGTGTAGTTAGTGTGGTAGTGCCGCCCTGCGTAGCGGATGTTGATTAATGCGCGTTATGTCGTCATTTCAATAAACGAATATTATTATTATTGATATTTTTGAAGCCCACCAGCACAAAGCCGCAGGCATGAAAATTATTATTATTATTATTATTGTTTTGGATACGCCGGGTTACTACAGGTTTATGCAATGAAAAACGATCTATTGCTTTGCTAATACCTTTATTAACTGATGACTGCACGAATACGCAGTTAAGAGTATCGTAAACAACTGACTGCGTGTAAATCATACGAACTTAAACCATGCAGAACAGGAAGACAAAACGACGTAGAAAGGTGCTAGTCAGACAAGTCTTACTCAGTAGGCTACTGGGCCTAGATATGACTTGAGAAGTCGGGGCGACGATTTCTTCGAATATTGGCGGATGGGAATACAACTAGACGGTAGGTTATATAGGCTAGGCCTACACTAAAGGCCACAACTGAGCTATTTCAACGGAAATAGTTACGCAGCAGACTAGAGAGGAAAACAACAGTAGGACAGTGGATAGTAAACGAACCCTCTTAACATTGTTACCGATTCTTTAGTCGGCTATGATAACAAAAACAGACAAGAAAATGAGACCAGGACAGTTACAAAAATAATTGGCAGCAGGGAGATAAGTCGACCAGTGTGTTGTATTTCTTCAAAAAGCCTTGTGAATTTGCATTGTACTGGCCTAGGCCTACAACAATACACTCTGTAGTGATAATTTTACATTATGTTTACGTTGACGTCAGCTGTTCTATTAAGTCGCTGAATTAGCGGCAACCTGTCGCGGTAACCTTTTTGCCTCCTACGACCTCCAGCCTGGAAACGGAACGGGTCTGTTCTGGAAGAAGTAGACAGACAAGTCAGGAAGTAAACGAGTTAAACGACTCAGCTACCGACTTATGTATATTGCAGATAGTAATGCCGACTTGTGTTGATGACAGCAACATTGTTCACAGATTATGGATCTTTGGTATAAGCCGTTAAATGAGCACGAAGTAAAAAGCGACAGTTTAATTTTGACGATCTCTCTAACAACAAAATCAGCTAGGCTAAATATTCGCCGAATGCCACGTCGGTGTTTGATAACACCGGATTATGTACAGTTGATCACAGTAACTGCTGGCAACTGTGGTGTAAGCTTACACCGGTTACAACAATTGAATAATGAGTCAGCAACTGATGACTAAAGTCAACAAAAACAGGCGATAGTGAACAGCTTTGTTACAACAATGCAACAATAGCAGTAGTCTAACAAACCACGTGCATTCATATGAGCATAGGCGCCAACTTCTATTTTTTGGTGTTGGGGCCTTGGGGGAACTATCAATGGGAGGAGTATGCAGGGGCAGTAGCCCCTCCACCCCTAGCCAACGGGGTTCGGAGCAGCAACGTTGAATTACCGAAATAAACTATAATTGCGTCGTAAGTTTGCCGAGTACATGCTGAGTCTGGGATGGAACTCAATGTGTCATCAACGACGACATTACACGCAGAAGTCATTGCATTGAAGCGTTACACTTGCGCTTTAGACAGTTTGTCTGCATTGACGAAAATATGCAATGACAAAACGTACTGGGGGCGAAACTACATTTTCGCCCTGAAGCTGTTGGGCAAATGTTGCCATTGCCCCTATGGAGTCGGCGACTATGCACTGTCACATACGACTTATTATTATAGATTATTACTGGCCCGCATACACATAGTGTAGGCGGCCAGTATTGTTTCGCTTGTTGGCGTCTGTCGTCGTCTGTAACACTCCACGGCTGGCCTGCAGGCGGCTTCACCCGCACAGGCCAGGCGATGACGTCATGCCGCCTCCAGTCTAGTTATAGCTCCACGGTAACACCGCACGGCGGCCCAGTAGTGTTACGTCCCGTTAGGGCGACACCTTGTTCAAAATCGTGACGTTCGACCAGTCACTAGGTCGTATTTGTCATGATCACATGTATTTCAGCATGGTCCTCACTTCGGCAGTCAGTGACGGCTCACGGACTACGTAGTCGAGCAATGGAACGTACTTGTCGCTGGCGGCGTCGAAGCGCCCGTAGACCTGCAGACGTCCACGACCGTCATCGCCCACGTCTCCGGTTTCCACCAGCGCCTCCCACACATCGCCAGAGCGCTCCAGTGACGTCCAC
>Ga0209780_1003244_pt1 | contig 12023 bp, 11 predicted proteins | sample WorMetexBAHAMAS2_FD_187384 | JGI IMG/M metagenome (GOLD analysis project Ga0209780, IMG submission 187384) | Marine gutless worms symbiont microbial communities from Max Planck institute for Marine Microbiology, Germany - Inanidrilus exumae... | ecosystem: Host-associated > Annelida > Digestive... | reverse complement strand
CGAGAGTAATATTTAACCCATTTGCCGGTACGCTCCCGCTCGGGCGATCGCTTTGAATTTTGGCTTGCGGGGTGATATCGCCGACGTAATCATCTGTGCCAAATTTTGCGACAATCGGTTCAGGGGTTTCGGAATTTAAAAATGGATTTTCTATTTAAAATATGACCAACCTGAAAACTAAACAATTTTTACATTTGACCTTGACTTGACCTTGACCTTTAAAATCGGATACCCCTCCAAAAATGTTCGCATTCACCTAAACTATGCATGTACCAAATTTGGTGCTTTGGGCCAGCGTGTAACGATTTGGCCATTTCTTTGACCATAAGCAACTCCACTAATGAACACAAGTCCTGATTCTGTTTTTTGAAGTATAATATAGTGGAATCAGAATTATTGTGTGGTGTTGTATATTAGTGTGCATGTTTGTTGCAGTCGCACACAACGTAATTTTTTACAGACACTGTGGTGGGCGATGTGACATTTCTCATAAACTGCCCCCCCCCCTGCACAAACTAGCCCTAAACCGATTTACAATAATTTTTTAGATTATATATCTCGATGGTTGCGACTTGCGCGACGCAAAAGATCGTTATTTTTCGCTCATTACTTAGTCTGTAACTCTGTGCCTGTCTGTGGGCCTTATAATAACTAGTTAACTACATGTCCACGGCGAGCGCTTCAGTGAAGCCCACTCCACTGACTGCACGCACAAGCCACGGCCTGTTTGAAAAGTCGTTGATGCGCGATCGATGTGGTCAGACAGCTGCTGAATCAGCACAGTGCACACGCAGTACAGCCGGTAGTCGAACCCGCGGCCGAGACGGACCGATAGCTCTCGATTGAACAACTCCACATGGCGCGGAAACCATGGTATTACAATATAGTTATTATTCGCCTCGAAGGTAGGCCTATATGCTTCGAGGCGATATTGGAATTACTTTAGAGCGCAATTTGGCGGTGTTCGAAGTTCGGCTATAACTCCGCCGAAAGTGAACCGATTTGGATGAAATCTGAAGCACTGTAAGTAGTGAGTACATCATTGCGGGTTGGACTGGCAGATTTTGGGCGCGATCCGCGCAGTAGCGACAGCTTGGGATCCAGCCGTTTTTTGTCAGGTAAGCAAATACGCACGATTTCACCGATTTCCCGTCGGCCAAATTTCACGAAATTTTGATACAAAACGTCGATCGGTGAGGCGATGAAAACTTTTGGAGCAGAATTTTGAAAATTTTACCACAAGGAGTCCTTTTTCCAGAAAAACGCAAAATTTTTCGAAAATTTTAACGTCTTGCGACTTCAGGCCCCATAACTTTGGGTATGTACTTTTCTTGTGCGGAACGTATAGCCCAGGGGAAAGACTTTGAATTGATTCTAATGGTAAAAATGGAAACTAGACATCCCGTAGAGGGTCAGTTTAGTAGTGAATTTCTGGCGATCTGTAATCATTGTGTAGTTATGACTGTCTGTAGTCGCAAGTCTTGGAAATTTTGTGAGCAATTTTTTTGCGCTTTTGGAAAAAGATTCCTTACGGTAAAATTATAAAATTGTTAAAATTCTGCTCCGAAAGTTTACATGGCGACATCGATTAACGTTGTCGTGATCAAATGTAAAATTTTTCCGACCGGAAAGCAGTGACATCGTGCGTTATTTACCTGTCCAAAAAAAACAAAATTTCGTCTGCCTCTCAAACTGTTGCCACTACGCGAATCGCGCCCAAAACCTGCCAGGGCCAGGCAGCCCCCAACAATGTGCACACAGTGCTCCAGATTTCATCCAAATCGCTTTGCTTTCGGCGGAGTTAATAGCGGAACGCGTGAACACCCGTTGTTTTTGCCCAAAGCTATGCTTCGCTTCGGTCGAATAATTACGTCTTCAGTTGATATTTTTGCGTCAGATAGGCCTAAAGTTCATGCACCGTGTTTCGATTTCCGCCATTTTGGATTTCAATTAATTTCAGCTTCCGATGCGGTTCAGAATAAACCAGTGCGTCATCGTGCCAAATTTCGTGGCGATCGGTGTAGAACCGTTGCTGGGTTAACAATTTTCAATATAGCGGCCGTCCGTCATCTTGTATTTTTTAAATGTAAAAAATTAGCAGCAGTTTATAGGGAGGGTTAAGAGGGCCATGCGTCATCACGCCTAATTTTGTGACGATCAGTCAAAACGTTGCCGAGATATGACCGTTTTTCTATTTTTCAAGATGGCGTCAACATGCGAAATTAGGTGCCGATCGGTCCAATCATTGCTGAGATATGGCGATTTTTCGATTTTTCAAAATGGCCGCCGTCCGCCATTTTGAATTTGTATTGCATGATTTGGACCACCCACGAAGCGTATTTGGCGGAACAAGCGGTGGGGACAGGCGCAACTGATCGAGCGCCGTAGGCGCGTGAGCTTCGTCGAAAAATTCGTAACTATAGCGGTCAGCAACCGTAACGGATCGAGTGTCATAGGCGCGAGAATCGAGCGCCATAGGCGCGAGGCTGCAGCGCTAGTTGTCACTATGATGGTATAATATCGGCGGGAGGACGTCACGTGGAATTCGCCCTGGCGGCATTTTTGCACGGGCGACATTTCAGACTTAAGTGTAACTTTTGAAAATTCACGAGGCACAGGCGACATATCGTCGGAAAAGTTTTAAACAAGAAGCTTAATTATCGCAGAAAGACCGCGCGACGTGCTCTCAGTTCAAGTCTTGTCAACTGCTGCACAGCTGTATAAAAATCGGACTTGAAAGGGTTTACTAAACGTGAATGACCTTGAAGGTTATCCAAAGGTAATTGGAAATGGCGTGGTTCGATAGGTCAGTTCCTATATCTGCATATGTCGGCTGAAATCGGTAAAAAGTTAATAATTACTAAAACGCGCTAGTTGTACATTTAAAGCTGGCGATTGACACATTTAAATGTGAAGCGCATGTGTTTCATGCTTATAATTACCCACGCCTGCATAGCCGCCGGCTTGGGTAGGGCGTTCAGTCGCATCTGTCTGTCTGTTTGTCTGTTTGTCCGCGCTCTAACAGGAAAACGGCCTGAGCTATCAACATCAAACGTGCTACAGGTATACTCTATAGCAGACGCTCGGCACGCATTGAGCCAGAGGTCAAAAGGTCAGAGGTCAAGGTCGCACGGTTACGAAAACCGCGCGGTCGCACGGTTGCTAGTGACCATAGCCGGTGCTGCGTATTCCTGTGCTACCTGCGGCCGTTGCCGGCGTGGGTCTGCATGTCGATACGACTGCCTGTGTTTTCTAGTTTAGCATTTATTTTGACGTTTGTCGCTTTATAGCTTTGTCTTATACAACGATAGATCAACTGTGAGCAATTTTTCCATATAATAAACAATAGTTGCTGTGTTGTATAACTTTGCAGGTCTAAAATGTCAGAAGCCAGTGCTGAATCGTTTGATGACGTGCTGTTGTCGACAGAGGGCATGCGATTATTGATGTGCAATGAGTGGAAATCCGCTGAAAGTCTTTTCGATAAGTACAAGTAGGTACCGGATCATTTGCGAAAAGACGAAATAACAATAAATGTAGACACCAAAGCTGTGGCTTACGAATGGTCGCGCTTTCTGTGGCTAGCTGGCCAGCTAAACTGAGCACGCAACGGACAGAGTATAGACTGTCATAATTATTGAAACACTACTAGATTCTACTGGCATTTTCTGATCCCAAAACGGGATAGAAAGCACTAGTACTTTTGCTTTTTTATAGATGTCTGTATGTTTCAGAAAGAGGAGTGCCTAGCAGTTTCAGCTTACATCCTTTCTATAAATAGGACACTTGTATATATAGACAACATGCATACACAGAAATGTGCTTATGCAGTTTGTGATCTTCGTGGAAGCTACTAACAGTTTTGCGTGTATAGTTCTAGGATGGACAATTGAGTATGTAGCTAGGATGATAATCTTGTTGCATAGTCTTATGTATTGTCTTATGCGGCGCTTACATGTGAAACAAGTAGCTCAGCTGTCGCAGACGAACCCACGCGACGCACTGCATCACGGCAAACAGCAAAATTTTAAAACAGTCACGTGACCATAACCACACCCATTTAGAAGGTGATATGTCGTCCTTTTTAACATTAGATATAGCCTATCTGTGTAACAAATTTGACTAGGTATGTTTAGGGCCTTGAAATTTAAAGTGGATCACGTGACGTAACCACGCCCATTTCAGGGACAGTTTGTCGTTCTATGCTGGCACTTGCTATGTTCAACCCACATGCCAAATTTGAAGTGTCTACGGTTACATGCAACGAACATATTAAAGGCAACGCAAAAATATGTAAAAATTCTCGTTTTGAGCCACCCTTTGGGGGACTTAGAGGTAACGCACAGGGTTCGTCTATGACTCGTTGGAAAGCGCATCGTCGACTTGCTATTAGTGATAATTGCAGTTGCACGTTTTTTGCTAGCTGTCACGACTGAGGCACTATTAAGCGAAATATGTCGAAATCGGCGTTTTCTGAAGAGGAGGGTCAATGTAAGCGCAAATTTTAGGTTTAGGTAGATGAGAACGTCGCCCGCAATCCGTCTATGGACGGTTAGATAGAGGAATGATGTAGCCACAACTTTGCCACTGGAAGTTTTCACATGCACAAAGAAACTTTGCAGCAGACTACTTTAGACCTTTAGACAGATGTTGAATTTTACTGGCAAAAACAGCAACATCGCGTTTTGTGCCACCCTTTGGGGGACTTAGTGGTAACGTACACGGTTCATCTATGGCTCGTTGGAAAGCGCGTGGTCAACTTCCTATTAGTGCTAATTGAACGTTTTCTCCAGCTCTCACGGTTGAGGCGGTATGACGGGATATTGGTCGAAATTGTGGTTTTTGAAAGGGGGGTGGGTCACTTTGAGCGCCAATTTAAGGGAGAAGGGGGTGTCGCCCACCAGCGACTGTTGGCGTCAGAAAACTAGAGTCCCTGGGCTATCACGCAGCGTTGTTCACATCATCCTAGGTTTAGCCATCTTGGTAGAACACCGACTTGTGAGAGACAAATGGACAGACAGACGGGCGGACGGACGGACAAACAGACACACGATGACGGCAAGTACTGGGTTAACATAGCGTCGCGCGGGTAATACTGGAGTTGCTGGGCTATTGTATGGCGTTGTTTGCGTGAACCTAGGTTTAGCTGTTTTAGTAGAACACCGACTTGTGACAGACGGACAGACAGACGGACACACGATGACAGCAAGTACCGCACTAGCATCGTCGCGCGGGTAAAAACTGAAACAGAACTGAAAACAAAGTTAGCGCACTGTTTCGTCGACATTGTTTTATTTCAGTTTCATTTCTCGGCACTAATTACATGTGAAATAAAACGCTGAAACATAAAAAGTAGGCGGGGCTTATCTGCCAATCAAAAGTTAACACACAAAGTCGTGTTTTTTATGTATAACCAAGGTCCGGTTGTATTTATTTGGAATAATGACAAAGCAAACATTCACTTACAATGAAACGCAACGAATAATAGCAATAACCTACAGGTTGGATCACTCAAAGTCAGACGTCACACGAAAACACGGGCATCGAAATCCCCACTAAGTACTTATTTCATAGGCCATACATTACTATCTATTAGTATTTATAGTAACAATGACTCTATCATTCACCGTTTCCGACATATTACCCAGTACCACTTTGACAGTGTACGTGACTGCCTGTGACCTTGAGAAGTCCTTCAATTTTGAAAAGACAGTTTAAATTTCATGCCATATGCGCTTTGCGATTCATGTGTAAATATATCGTACTTAATAGTGCCATATTTCCCGAGGTATGGGAGTTACAAAGCAAACGTGACCTTCAAAGTCACTGAAGGTCATTCGTAGTGACGCCTTTCGATAGGCCACATACGATTTCCTAATAATCTTCCACTGCAACTATGTCACTATCTTGCACCTTTTCCGATATATTATCAGTTATTTTATTTCCTAAAATTTAAAGAGGTCACGTGACCTTTAACACATCCCATTCGGGATAATTTATCATGCGTGCTGTAGTAGTCCTTAGTATCAATCAGCACACCAAATCTGAAATGCCTAGTTTTAGCCATTCCAAAGATATGATTGGGCCCCAAAATTTAACAAATGACCCACGCCCATTAGGGGATAGTTTGTGATCTCAAGGCTAACGCTTGCTATAGCCTACTTGTGTACAAAATTTGACTTTATCTTCAGCCATTTCGGGGACATAATTGTAGCCCAAAAATTTAAAATGAGTCGATCACATGAGCCTGACCACGCCCATTTCAGGGGTTGTTTGTCATTTGCGGGGTAGGACTTGCTATGCTCAAATTTGAAGTCTCTATCTCCATCCGATACGAAGATGTGACGGACGGACAGATCAACAGATGAACAAGATCACAGCATATACCGCACATGATGTTATGGCGTCGAGCGGTAAAAACCTGTGCCACATATACGCACAGGAGCTCTTCCAGAAGAGCTCGAAACAGCTAGAGGAAGAGGACCTAGTGGAGCCAGCTGACCCAGGCTCACCGGTACACGGCTGTTGTGGCAATGGTGGTTTATTGTAGCTTTTAAAAGTTCATTTTTGTGCTCATTATTATGACTAGGAAGGTTATTATAACAACATTTCATGTATGTATGTTTTAAGTTACTGAATGGAAGGTTTGTTGCTAGGCATGAAAGCATTCTGATGTCAGCTGGACACAGCTTTGTCGTATTTTTGGTAAGTAGTGGTATACTTTTCACGGTCTACATCTCGTTAACATACATCTTTTGACAGTCTACATATCGCCGGCATTGCTTACCTTCATGGAATCAATGACACCCAGCTGTTCTTTTCCTTATCTCCATCTAACTATATGCATCACCTCAACAAGCTCACTTTTCTATCTCCCATATACACCGTAAAACATAGCACGAATTTACTAACATAGCGCGTCGCGCGGTCCCACTGCGGTAGCCGAGCTTTTCGTTACCATTTACGATAGATATTATCAGTTATTTTCGAAAACTTAAAAAGCCCTCGGGCTAATCTATCATGCATGCACTATTGCTCCTCATTATCAATCAGCAGACAAAATTTGACGCGCCTGAGATTCTAAATATAGGATTGAACCTCGCAGCTCAGCTGTAGCAGGGCAACTTCATGACGCTCTCTGTCAGTTGAAATCTTGTCAACCGCTGCCCCGCTGTACGAAAATTTGGAAAGGCTTGTAGTAGGTCACTCAGGTCGTTTCGGAATTACTGCTATTTTTAAGGCCATATATCACATCACTTCCTGTTAGTATAGTCCCGTAGTCCGTAGTAACATCGACTCTGTCGTGCATCGTTTCCGAAACATTACCATGCACATATAGCGCGGTTACGAAAAAGGTTGAAATTGAAATTACAAGCCACACGCGCTTTCCGATTTACATGTAAACGTACTGTAGTCAATATATGCTATATTTCTTGAGGTATGGGAGTCCGAAAGGTTTCAGACAGAAAAATTGACGTTTAACGTAACTCACGGCTGAGGCACTATTCAGCGAAATCTTTTGAACTCAGCGTTTTCTGAAGGAGTGGGTCACTTTGAGGCTTGAGCACAAATTTTAGGTAGATGGGGACGTCGCCCGCAATCCGTCTTTGGACCGTTAGATAGAGGAATGATGTAGCTACAACATTGCCCCTGAAAGTTTTTACACAAAGAAACTTTGTAGCGGACTTCTTTCGACAGAAGTTGAATTTTACTGGCAAAAACAACAAAATCGCCTTCTGTGCCACCCTTTGCTGCAGGGGCATCGATTCGTTGCCAAAACTGGGGGTGTTCAAATGCGTACGCCTGCCAGATACGCAAAGTCAAAAACGACATCATAACGTGACGTCACAAAATGACGTCACCCGCACTGAACAAAATAGAAACTTCACATTTGGTGTGCATGTTGATTATGGCAAGTCCCAATACGGACTTCAAACTGTCCCTGAAAGGGGCGTAGTCTCTGTCACTGTCACGTGACCTCTTTAAGTTTTGGAAAATAAGCGATAATGTCTCGAAAACGGTACAAGACAGCCTCATAATTTCTAGTAAATTCGAATAGGAAGTAGTATGCGCTCTATCAAATGGTTATGTTGCCGGTGACGTATTAAAGATCGCCCACAAAAGGGGCGTGGTTATGGTCACGTGACGGCGTCATCTTCATGATGATACGTTTAGCCGATTTGATACAATACCGACTTTTGACGGACGGACGGACAGACAGAGCCAAAGCATATACTGCTGTATAGCATATAGCGTAGCGCGATACAAGATGAAAGAGGATACAAAATATAGTACATTTGTATGATTTGTTGGTGAAAATGATATGATTTCATTCCAATATCTCTGTAGCATATCTAAAACTATTACAGTTTTAAATGCAGGAAATGTGTCATGTATGTTTGAATGTTTGTTGTCTATGAAGCAAGCACTACTGACTTTCAACGACGAGCAGAAGCATGAAGCAGTGCGAGCCTTAAAGAAGACCACAGAATTATGCAAAGCCGACTATCACAAGTCTCGAAAGTCTCGACGGAAACATTCCTCTGATGTACTGTACTGCTGACAGTGTATTTTGCATAAATGTCAATCAGTAGTTATAGTAATTTGTAAGCGAATCAGAGGTGCTTTGTGGTGATGTAACTTGTGTAATGGTAATGCAGGTTTTAGGATAGTTTAGTTATATTTCAGTTAAAACTGCTGTTCATGTATGATAGTAAATTTGTGATTTAGTATCACAGAATATTTGTCTTAGTTTCGCCAGTTGTAAGTATTGAACTTTAATACACTATTCTCAGTACTATGTGGTGTAACTGATTGTTTTCTAGCAACCACTGTTTACTACTTTCAGACTTTGTTTAACGAGCTGTCTTTTCGTCACACCAGGTTGGGTCAACCGGCCAAGTCCTTCAAAACAGAACCTTTGACGGGATAGCATGAGTCGGTTTTTGCTGCCAGATGCCCAACCAAGAGCATCAAATAAGCACTGATGGATAACCTAATCTACTTGACACGGTTTGCCATGGTTAGGCCTATAATGTGATTTGCTGTGTCGTGATTTAATGTGTAGTTCATTTTGCTGTTGTTGAACAGCCAGAAAAAGTTGAAGATCGGATACAGCGGGAAGTAATTCTGTCAGACTGCTTTCTCTATCAAGCTGTTCTCATCATCTTGAACCAGGATATAAAAAGTTATGTGCGTGGTGGATGGTACATACGCCAGGCATGGAAGCGTTATCGCAAGCTGTACCATGAAGTGCAACAGATCTACAATGGAAGAGTAAACGGCATTAGACGTGAACTGTCCATAGGCAGTGCGATGGCGAGCATGGAATCATCAGCTGATGCTGTGATTTCACCGTCACCCTCCACTGAACCTGAGGCCTTCTCCCTGGATGGAGAAGTACCATTGGAAGAAATTGAACTGGACTTTTCAGACATGAGGTCTGTGCTTGGTGAGATGTCAAAAGATGCTCTGAGTCGATTGCTTGGTGCCGTCAGTTTTGGCTATGGTGTTTTCCAACTGTTGCTGTCACTGCTTCCACCAAAGATTCTGTGGTGGATTCAGCTTCTGGGCTTCGAAGGTGCTCAGGACGAGGGACTGGCGTGTCTGGAATACTGCAGCCAGTCTGCCGACATGAAAGCTCCTCTTGCGATGTATGTGCAACACATTCTTTAAGTATTTTGACATATTTGCATTAAACGTGAGCAGCACAATGTACTGAATAGCAATTTCACATCCTAGAACGAACTTCTAGAACACGTTGACAGAAGTTCAAAACTTGTGAACTGTGAAAAACAATAAGGTATAAGAGTTTTGTTAACACTTTTCAAAGGGTCATACTGAGGCATACATACCTTGTATAACGGAAATGTCGTGGAATCATCGTGGAATCAGAATACAGGCTGATACATTGAATATTGGCTGAATATTTGGCTTGACTTCGGTGCAAAACGTGTTTGTATGTTTCATAATTCTCTCGTTTGTTATGTATGTGTTGCATCTGAGCTGGTGAAGCTCCACTTAATTGAGAGTTATTGCTATCCTGTTTTGTCTTACAAACTTGAATGTTTTAACCTGAAAAATATATGCATTAACCAATTTAATTCCTGCTGGAGTCGGTGTACCCGAAGACATTTGACTTAAACCATGGGAATCTGTTACAGAACTAGTCACTTTTAGGTAGAGTGAACCTGGAATTCTCGTACTATCAGAAAAAGCTGTTATTTTTGCACAGTATGTTATTTTATGGCAGTAGTGTTGTTGCTTCAGTTATGGGACGTTTTTTGTATTCGAAACAGTAAGTAAGTAAGTCAGAAAGTTTATTACTTCAAAAGCCATAAAAGTGGTACAGCTTGATTGCAGGTTACAAATTATAGTTACATATAAAACATCTGTTATACAACGAAAATACAAAAAGAGAATATACATAATGAAAAATTGCAGTACAACAATAATGTAATCCAAAAATCACGTGCAAAATAAACCCATGATTAGTTGTTACTGAAAATAAGTGCATAACACACTGCTGAGCAATATCTTTTTGTTCGGAGACTTGGCCTTGGATATACAGTAGACTTCCGGAGACTGGATTTCATGGCTAGGTCTCGAGGGGGTGGGAGAAGATGATGTAAACAATTGTTGGGTCAACAAATATGTCTGAAAAAACGCTTGGAGAGATCTACACGACTTGCTTAAAGAGATGAAATGCCAGCCAGCGCCGAAGTACAAAGATAGGGGATAGAAGACGAGTAACATAAAATAATGTTAATAGCCGTACGTTGAACAGCCTCCAAGCGCTCAATTTCAGAGTTGGTCAGAGTAGAGTGCCATAGCGGTGAGGCATATTCAAGTACTGGTCTGATCACTGTGGTATAAAAGTGCAGTAAGTACTATAAGTGTGGTACGGATAAACCGGCTCTTTTCAACTGTTATAGGAAATGTAACAGTGATACAGCTTTAGAAATGATATACTTAGGGTGCGTTTCCCAACGAAGGTCAGCAGAAATAAAGACACCTAACAGTTTATAGACAGAAACTCTTTCCAAAGTTGTACCACGAACTGTCAGTGACGGCCAATGCCTCTTGGAGGCACTGCCTAGGATCATCTCCTTGGTTTTTATGGAGTTAATTTGCATGTTATTTTCGTCTGACCAAGTCAGCAACTGATCTAAAAGGGATTGCATATTGGATATTTTTGACATTGCTCTGTTTGTCGGCATTCTTTGTGAATTAAAAACTGTAATTAATTTTGTACACATGGACACAGAGTGAGGCAGTACAGTGGATAAGCTGTGGTTGTAATCATTGTCAGGTCTTTGTGTTGACAGTACCACGTGTTCTCTATTAACCTGTCTTTGCAGACTGACGTTGTTGTGGTATCACACAGCTGTGCGCCCAGTCTTGGCACTTGATGGCACCAACCTTTCTGCAGGTCTGTGTTTGTTTATTTCGTGACATTTTGCTAAGTGTCTGCTTCGTTGACAGCTTCGTGTCCAATAGGCTCAGTTATCGCCGAGAGAGCCGCGTGAAGCTCTGTATCAGTTGAAGTGATGTCCCGCTGTTGTTTGAATAACACAAACAGATAGCGTGTCAGCCTGAGGAGCACTTTCAGCAACTGCCACGTATTATTCGGATATTTGTATAGAGTTTTGTATGAGCATATCGTTGCAGTATAGGCTCAATTAACTATCACACAGCGAGCATGCGATGCTTCATGTCACATACACGTGAGCCGTGCGTGTGATCAACACTTCCACGTTGTTGATGTCAACTTGGTCGTAAATGTTATCAACAATATTCGACTAACACCGAAGTTGTTATTCTGTCATTATTTCTCGGATACAGAGGCCTTTGAGGCCTGCTACCGTTTTTAGCGAACGTGAACTCGCGTTCACGATCGCTACTTGCCGTCGCAATTCCGTCTCTCTGTTGTCTGTCTGTTGTCTGTCTGTCTGTTGTCTGTGACGTTGGTGCACCCTACTCAGGCGGTTGAACTTTTCGGCAATTTTTTTTCACCATACGAT
>Ga0209780_1003243_pt1 | contig 12024 bp, 10 predicted proteins | sample WorMetexBAHAMAS2_FD_187384 | JGI IMG/M metagenome (GOLD analysis project Ga0209780, IMG submission 187384) | Marine gutless worms symbiont microbial communities from Max Planck institute for Marine Microbiology, Germany - Inanidrilus exumae... | ecosystem: Host-associated > Annelida > Digestive... | reverse complement strand
TTGAAATGCACTGTATGAGTAGTTAGTCTCTCTTTGGGAAGCATCGATGCTCGGACATGGCGCGGGTATAGGCTACGAGCCCCGGCCCCCGGATGGGCCCCATTGACAATTTCAGTCTGGTGACGGGGCCGATTTCATTTTCTGGCGCAAGACTAAGAATACGACATCGCACGATTTCGGACAGATAGCCTAGTTAAAGTATGTCAAAATCTTTAGGTGACCTGTGCAAGGTCCTACTATGACTTTGTGGATGCCTGCCTCGTATATTCCCTAACTCTTAATGCCTATAATAGAAATATATTTCTCATACATAGGATGAAGTGACGTCATAACGTTACAAATGTTCACCAGTAAACTCCGCACAGTAGGCCTACGACATCGTGTCCCACAACATGGAAATCGCATCGTGACTGTAGATCACTATGACGTCACTTTACCTTATGTATGAGAAATATATTTCTATTATAGACATTAAGAGTTAGGGAAGATACGATGCAGGCATCATAGTGGGACCGTGCACAGGTTATATTTACCTAAAGAGTTTGACCTACTTTCAACTAGGCTATGTCCGAAATCGTGCGATGTCGCATTCTTCGACTTCGGTTCACGTAGGCCCTATAAAATGGGGAAAATATATCAAATACATATTCTATCCTCCTAGATATCAGTGTTTTGACTTTCGTGGATAGTTTCCAGTAATTTCTAATTTCTTGCAAGTACAGAATAATAAAAACTGAACTTCCGGTCAAAATGTAATGAGTCGGGAGACATTTGGATCCCTTTAAAACCTTTTCACTGAAAACGTGCGAAATCATCTAAAATGTTCTTTACACGCCACGCAAAAACATACTGTATTTACGCACCCGGTTCTGACGTAATTCATTAAAGCTGCACTCACACATGATACCGAACTGATGCAGCCCGCCACAAGTGGACATTCCCCATTTAATTCAACAACGATTTCTTATTTTATAAGCACGTCAAAGCAAATGGTTCTCTTGTAAACAATTTAACTAAGTTTTTGACACCAATACTCTACAGTCTACACACATAGGCTCTATTAGCCTCGAAGCTGCACGATATAAGCGATAGGCGAAAGTATAGCCTAGTATACACCGTATGTCTCATACTACGCCCTACGGTACGTCCGTCAAAATAATATCAATCACCAACATACAAACACTCAGTGATGGGCAGTATAGTGGTTAACTATAGTAGTTTAACTACTGTTTAGTAGTTAAAAGTAGTTTGGAAAGGTAGTTATAGTAACTACAAGCCAAACTACTTCGACAAGTAGTTAATAACTTCAAGTATATAGTTAAACTACTTTTTAACCAAAATGACTAACTCGATGACAACTCTACAGTGGTACTGTGTTTAGCCTACGTTGCAAATGCAACGACTTCTGACAGCATTAAAAACGCTACGTAAACCTGAATGATGCTTAAACAGTTGAATGGTATGATTACAGTTCGAACCTTTAACAATTGTTGTTGACGACTTGAAAATCAACACACTGACAAAGTACGCAGTTAAAAGCAGCTAATAACTGCTTTTTACTGAATAGTTAACTTTAGTGTAACTTTCAAAACAGTTATGCCCATCACTGAAAATACGACAACTGTTATTTTTTGCCTTCAACGCGATGACGCCTGTCAATGCAAAGCAAATTCACAAGGCAGTTCTTCTTTTTCACATTTTCTGTTCCATTTCTTATTTTCATTTAATTTCTGTTTTATTTGGTATTCTAAAATCTTTTTCGAATTTTTCCGGACTGCTGCGTTACTTCTCACAAACTACGCACAAATGGCACCATATCAGCAGATTTTTTTGTCAATGCAGGTGGAAAATCGCAAAAATGGAACTCTTTGCGACAAGGATTACATTATACATGTATCTTACTACAGAAAACATAGGACATGAACAGCATTTTAATAGTCCGAAACTGCTAAATTAGCTACTTCCGCAGCATTAATGTGGATGCAAATTAATTTATGAGAGCGACTACAGGCACAGGCGCACATAATAATAATAATAATAATAATAATAATAATGTGCACATCTGTAAGCATACTCAAAATAAGAGTCCTCAGATGCGCTGGCAGTGTGATGAAACGTCATCATTCCGTCAGAAACTGCATATTCCCGCCAAAACTATTTCTGCTCTAACCAAATAACTCGACACTTTCACTCATAAATTTAATCAACTTATTCTCAGTCGAAGCTCGACAATTTCAAGTTTCATATAAAATCTATCCATGGGTACGACGTTTAGACATTTCCGTTTACTGGCGCGATTGTCGACAGAACTAGGCATAAGACACTGTTGTTACACGACCGTAAAATATCCGGAGTCGCGTGGTTGCGACTTGCCAGGACGGTAAATTTCGACGCATCTATCGGGAAGTGGGTGAACGAATACCAACTGGCGGTGAACTGCACCGACGAGCTGGTAGCTGGCTACTGACGCGCCATGCTCATGCTGCCGATCGCCTGCATCTCCTGTGCCTCCTGGACCACGGTGCAGCAGTAGCAGCAGCAGGACATGAGCAGGTCACCGACGAAGCCGCCGTCAATATCTTTGTCTTCGCGCACCTGTGAACGCAAACAGCAGAAGGCTTACTTCCTATATATCGTGTACGCTCAACCTCTTCACAATTTACTGTCAGTTCTTCCCGCGTTCGTAATTGTCCGCCCTATTAATTTTTTTCGCCGGAACCGAGGCTCGAAGTTTTACGTTGTGACGAGTGACCCGACCGCACGCGGTAGTTGAACGTTCTGAAAATGATAAACAAATACATTGCCGCGTTCCAAACTACGTTTGACAGCCTACAAACGCGAGCACAAGTTCCAGATAACAGAACCATCGCAACATCGTGTTAAGTTCTGATTAAACCAGTCACAAAATTGATTGATTAATGTTTTACGTCCCACTCGACAAAAATTAGATCATATCGGAGACGGTCTTACGATCCAATCTCTTGGCTAAGTACTGAAGAAACTAAACCAAACACAACATTAGATGTATGTATTGCATGGAATGACCACAATACAGTATTCGGCTCGAAGCGCTCGGCTACCTGTGCACAAGCTGTTTACTTACTGCATTCGACGAGGCCTAGTGTAACGTGATTCAACAGTCGATGGTGATTTGCTGCCTGCGACTGAGTGATGTCAGCGTTATCTGCCGTGTTATCAACCCTCGTCGGACGTTGCAGAAAATTTGGAGAGGTTTCTTGTACGGAGTGTATAGGCCAGGGAAATGACTTTGAATTGATTCCAGATCAAAATTCTGTTCCGAAAGTTTTCATCGCGACACCGATCGACGTGTTGTGTTCACAGTTTGCGAAATTTTGCTGACGGGAAATCGGTGAAATCGTGCGTTGCTTACCTGATAAAAAACAAAATTTCGCCTGGCTTTCCAGCTGTCGCTACTGCGCGGATCCCACCCAAAATCTGCCAGGACCAGCCCCCGACAATATACTGAGAGTGCTCCCGATTTCATCCAAATCGGTTCCTTTCGGCGGAGTTATAGCCGAACGCGTGAACACCGCCAAAACGCGCCGTAAAGTAAATCCAATAATCGGCTGAAGTCTAGCTTCGAGCCGAATAAAAAGCAAGCAATACAAGAACAAAATGACCTAATTAAAGCTAACATGAAAGAACACACAAAAGACAAAACCTAAATAAACACATAGAAAGTAATATATTATATAAACCTAACTAACATGCACAAATGTGAGAACTGCTCACATGTGTGTGCGTATCACTGTGCACAACTGTCGTACACAACACAGCACAGAGCAGTTCTGATTATCTTCCCTCTTATCCTCCAGACAAGCACCAGAGCTCAGATGCTGTCTATTGGAGAGGAGGCGGTACTGACAACAGACCAGGCAAGACATTAGTACATGCACTGATTGCTGAGCCGTCAGCGTTACGTGCATGTTTACACGGAACACCACGCGCTTGGTGCGCGATACTTGAGCCAGTTATCACGATATACTTGTACAAAAACTGCAGGAGCCGAATAAAAAGTGGCTGTTGCAGAAAGTGCTCAGCTGACATGCGATCTGTTTGCGTTATTCGTAGCGCAACAGCTGACAAGATTTCAACAGACTTATTGCTTCGCGCGAAGGTGCCTCGGCGATAGCCGAGCGTCTTACTACATGCGTTTATCATGTTGTTTGCATTGAATAGCACCTTTTACGGCGGTTAGGCCCACCTGCTGTCGCCTACAACTGAAATTTTGCTCTTTTGTGATGAGTATATATGTATGTATGTATATGTATATGTATGAAGTATTTATATAGTGTGATGTCATCCACAAAACTGGCAACCATATTTAGGCCTATCCTTGTAGCTAAAAGAAGCGATTATATACCGGCCGTTACCAATGCCGCTATACACCTACTGAACATGGCGAGGGATACATATTACGGCGGATAATTACTTCGCTCATACAGGAGCGGTTGCGAAGTATTGTCATGAGTACGTCTGTGTGTGTGTGTCTGTCTGTCTGTCTGTCTGTCTCTCTGTCCGCGAGGAATAGGATATCTCCGGAACCACACGCGCGATCTTTATCAAATTTTTGTGCATGTTGTATCGTATCGTATCGTATCGTATCGTATCGAAAGTGAACCCATTTGGATGAAATCTGGAGCACTCTGAGTACACTGTCGGGGGCTGGCCCTAACAAATTTTGGGCGCGATCCGCGCAATAGCGACAGTTTGAGAGACAGGCGAAATTCTGTTGTCTTTTGTCAGGTAAATAACACACGATTTCACCGATTTCCCGTCGGCCAAATTTCACGAAATTTGAACACAACAACGTCGATCGGTGTCGCAATGAAAACTTTCGGAACAGAGTTTTAAAAATTTTACCACAGAGGTAGTTTTTCCAAAAAAACGCAAAAAATTCACACAAAATTTCAACGTCTTGCGACTTCAGGCCGCCATAACTAAGCAATGATTAAAGATCGTCCGAAACTCACTACCAAAATAGCCCTCTACTGGATGTCTAGTTAACATTTTTACCGTTAGAATCAATTCAAAATCATTCCTAGGGTGTACGCTCCGTACAAGAAACCTACCCAAATTTTCGGCAACATCCGATGTCCGATATTTGTACGTCGGTGTGCGGCCTGGCTGACAGACATGGAAGAAAAGCAGACCTGAATTAGAAATTGAAAATAAATAACACAGCAGATAACGCTGATATCACTCAGTCGCAGGCACGTGACACTAGGCATCGTCGAATGCGGGAATAAACAGCTTGTGCACAGATAGCGGACCGCTTCGAGTCGAATACTGTACTGTGGGCATTCCACACAATACAGCCATCTAGTGTATTATTTGTGTTCAGATATAATGGGTGGAAAGCTGATGCGTTACAACAACAGTCGGTGGCGCGAGTCTGCTATGCATGCCGGTGCACCACTGAAGCGGAGGCGCTATAGCCTACTGTTGACGGCCTGCGTGGTAAAGGGCTATACGGTTGTTTGCTTAATCGGCACGGCACGCACGCACTGTTAGTCGTCACGTGCAAAGCCGACTGAAATGCCGCCGAGAGAGTGCATTGCATACAATGCATTCACATCACACCCATTCAAACAGCGCCCAGACTATGTGACGCCGTGACGGACGACTTCGGACAATACACAGTAACGTTTCTCACGCATCTGACACTTCGAGACAGCCCTATACATCATCAGACGAGGGTCTTCTAACAGTGTAGCACAGCGCCATCAGGCCAACTCACCCTCCTACCCTCAGCGGGATGGGAAATGCTGTAAGTTCTGCGGCTGGGAAATAAAGGCAATATATTGCTCATTCTACTCGTGGATAAACGTGCGGGTGGCAGGCAAAAACTGTGTGATCCCTTATTAGCACGTACCACACTTGAATGCTTAGAGATGAGCAGCTCATAATAAAGCGCTATGCAAATAAGGCTTACTTTACTTTTACTTTTATATGTGAAATCAAAACGTGAAATTGAACGTGGTCGCCCAATCCCAGTGACAATATTTTTTATTCATTTATTCGTTTTAGGCCGCATCGCATGCACTGCATAGATGTAGCCTATTGCTGCAGATGTCACATGTAGCGTGGTCTTGTGTGTTGATTACACGGATGTGCCCTGCAACAACGGCTGCTGAACCGACTGAGATGCCGTTTAGGGGGTGGAGGTTGACTTGGGTGGTCCCAAGGAACTATGCATCAGACGGGGTCGAGATACCCCACGGGGCCACGGGAATGGGCAATTTGAGAAGTTGTCTGGTCCACTGAAAAGCACTGGGAGTCTACTGCAGCGTATGCAGCGAAAGGGATCATTTAATCCTCCCGACTTGTCGGTGTCACATTATAAAACTTAAAACTCCGCTCACTGCGATGCGGCCTTTTTGTCAAAATTCTTTGATCAATTATTTCCAGCCATACAATTTTCTCCGACGTCTAGCGACCAATATTCTCCGAACTTTTTACGCCATAGGCTTATAGCATTCTTCTTCTTCTTCTTCTTCTGCTAATGAAGGTGCCGACTCCACGACAAGCAGTATCGCATCACGAAGTAATATCACACCCGTTTTAACTTCAATATAAGCGTTGCTGCGCCGATTTCCTTAGTGCCCTTGAAATAAACAAGGCCGTACCAAATGTGAATGTGTATTACTCACATTTCTAACGCTGAGCTGCGCACTGCCGACCAACCGGTCACCCCTCGCGGCGTTGAATACACTCGTACGCCAAGGGCGCTGCGGAAGAGTTAAGTCCCGTCCACACCAGCAACAATGTCGAAGCAACATTCGACTTTGTCGAAAAGACGAAATTTCAACGCAAAACTCGTTCGAAAAACTTGCCGTTTTGGCAACTAAGTTCGAACGTTGCTTTAACATTGTTGCTGGTGTGGACGGTGTTTTACCGACGACACACACGAATGGAGACAATGGGCAGCAACTAAATTTCACCACTTTTCACGCCATTATTCCGCAAAGCTTTGAACGATTAAAACATACTGAAAACTAGAAAGGGAGCAAAGCCAAACTTGGCAAACGGCATACTACAGTCTATAATGCGACTGTGCGTTTCTAACGTAGGCCTACTTACGGACTGGCTATGCTACTGCCACCTAGCGAATGACCTTTAAAAACCACTGCACATTGTGTTTTTGCTTATATGCACCCACCCCACCCGCTGCAAACTCACCAAAAGATCTAAGAGGTTACTGTACAAAAGTTCACGACGTTTTTACAGGAAGTGGAGAGTTCATCGACGGGAAAGTCACCCAACCGTCTTGCGATCCCCCCAATAGTTATCGGAGATAGCTTATAAAATGGCCGGATTTTCATCTTTGAAGGGCTCGTGACCTTGATCTTGACCTAAAAGGTGGAAGGAAGTTAAGTAAACATAGAAACAAACAATTTATATAGCGCCGAAATCAACACATGAATCACGGCGCATTTCTGCCCAGGAGCCCACACGGGGCGCTGACTGCAATGCGCTGCAGCGACAATTATGCATCGCTGTCGGTCATCAAGTGCGACGACAAACTACCGCGTTTTTGGCGCTGTACGCGTGACCGGAAACGACGTTCAGCTTTCAACAACGAAATACACACAGACCTATTAATAGAACTAATAATATGTCTGTGTATATTACATGGTACCGGTAAACCCCAGCTGCACGTAATTGCACTGCATGATAATGCAACTGTTAGTTCACCAGACGAACAGGATCCCGCCACGGCCATGTATGTCTGTCCACACTCCACTGTCGGCGCGATACCCGCCAACGCGACGCCAGGCCATGCGACACTCGGTAATATGAGGCTGTGTGTGATGTATTGCATGGGCCTAGCTCACTGAGATAGGACTATTATTAGGCCCTATCTCAATGGCCTAGCTTGAAGCTTCTATACAACACTACCGCCCAGATAGCCGACATGACATGCGGCCTATCCTTCACTTGGCGTTGGACCGTTGACAGTAAAATTCATTGATTTGCTACGTTATACTGTGGGAGGTTAACGTATTCACGAAGTCTGAAACTTGCGTGGCTGCTCAACGCGCTCTTCGGCTACTTCGATGCTTTTGACAGACAAAATGTGAGCGAGTTTTAACCTTCTTACTGCGCAAAACAGAGCGTAATTTAAGCGTCGATTCAAATCAAAATGTGAAGTACACTGTATAGTAGATATTGTAAAGATGAGAATCTAGATTTCATAGAAACCAGGAATTACTTTTATTTCTCTTGAACACTATACCTTCAATAAAATATCAAACCACAAACTCGTCAGCTTCTGCCTGTGCCTCAAAAATATCTCAGCTTTGCCTTGCTATAACTTCGATTACCGGGTATATCAAGTTCAACTGATTTTGGGGAGAAATGTCACTGAGAAAGTAGGCATCAAACAAGTGTTCAAAACGATACGATACGATATATTTACATGCGCTCAAAAGCTGACAATAACCACCGTAATGCATCACGCCGGTGCCGGTCTAACCACTGTATAATCGTAGATGAAGTAAAGCATCCCGCTGAGCATCGCCGAGCGAGCAGAGTTTCAGCGTTGCGGCGCGGAGGAGAGTGGTGGCGGGTTATTTAAGTCGGTGCAAGTAGTCCTATATAATAGCATTGGTCGGTGTCAGTGACTGTCTGCTTTGTGTTGATCGTTAGTCAATCAGCCAGCCTCATCCAAGTAGTCCCATGCTATTAAGCCTATTATATAGGACTACTTGCCTCATCCGAACCCAACCCGCCGTTCCACTCCAGACCACGCGGGCACGCATGCTTGCTTGACCCAATGTCTGATGACACATGTCGAAACGTGGTCACAGTGCTCTGCTCAGCAGCCTCAGCCCAACTACTCGGCTGGCTGGCTGCACCCAAGAAGACAATAGTTCAGTCATGATTATGTCGTCACAAGATACATCGATACTGAAAGTAGTTAATTAAGTCAGGAAGTAACAGTGCAGACCTCGGACATTGTAATGCACCGGCGGCCTACGTAGTCGGCGCACTATAAATAATCTTATGATAATGATGACTACATTTCCTGATGCGCAGACAAATGCGTTTTGTATCGTAGTTGACGGTGACAATGTATTTGACATTGCCACTTTCTGGCACAGTGACCAGATTCGCGAACTGTTTCCCTCGCTATCGCCAGCTACTATTGGAGTGCTTAGCATACCGGCGAGTAGTACGAGGAGTGAGTGCGTGGCGTGTTCAGTGTCACTGGTAGACTTTTATACACGCGGCTCACGTAACTGTCGCAGCATTCAGTCGATGCGGTAGTGTATCTGCATTCCAAGCACCATCAAATTCGGCATACGTTTCGACTTCAGTAATCTTCATACGTTTTGCAGTTTTGCTACTTATGTGTGATATGTTAGTGTTTGGAGATGCCGTGTTAAAGAAAACTCTGCACTGTGCTCGTTAGTCGTTATACATTACTTGTGTATTGTGTGCGAGACTTTATCTGCCCGTAATCACAGTAGGCCTACATTTGTGGAATGCGGACGCGGATCGGATAGTCGCGGACGCGGATAATCCGCGGACGTCGATACACTTGAGTCCGCACATCACTGGTGAATATGTTCCAAAATCTACAACCACCGTCTCATGTTACATGCGCAAAATCACAAAAGTTGCTTACTCTTCCAAAGAATACAATCATGTATCTACTGAATCTACAAAGGCTTGAAGCTGTCTCACCTTCTTGCGAATCTGGGCACGGAAGAATATGTTGGCGAGGGGAATGAGTTGAGTGATGACACATAGGAGACAGGGCTCGCCGACCTTCTCAGCAATGCGTCCGTGCACGTAGCACGGCAGGAAGTACGAAATGCAGCAGATACCGCAGTTGTCGAAGCAACCGAACAGATTGTGTTGAAACGTGCCGCCAGCCATTACCGATCTGCGTTGTCGTCGAACTCCGGACACTTTTCAACCAAACGACTGCTAAACAGACAACACCGACGGTACTGCAGCGAGCGAGTGGTGCACCGCACAGGTTCAGCTAACTGCTCGTTTAAGCTGATGACACACTGACCGGTTTCCGGTGCCGGTTTTCGGTAACCGATTCCGAGGCGTAAGGAAAAGCGCCAAAGGGGACTGGGAAGCACGAATTAAAACGGCCGTTGTAAATAATGTTCCTCGTACTAACACACAAAAGTCAATAAATACGCTACTATGGTTGTTGATACTGTTGGTGAACGTGACATCTGTCGAATGTGGCAACAACAGTTTGCTAACTTGTACAACTTTATTGAGTGTAGTAAAGACAAGCAAAGGTTGATGAATAGGATAAATACACTGGATAGTACAACCTATAGCACTATTGATGCGACCGATGTCATTGATGCCAATGCCATTAAAAGGGCCGTGGATATAATACTATATCCTATATACTATCCAATACTATATAATACTATATACACCAATAATATATCCACGGCCCTTGACGTGCCAAAAAGAACTTTTGCTATTTTATATGTGTCAGTTATAGGCCTTACACGTTGTTATAAAACGAGTTTTTTGCATCTAGTTAATTTCCCATAAATAATGGAACGAAGCAAGGAGGAGTTCTATCCCCGTTATTTGTTTACTCGTTATGTTCGCAACTTGTTTACTTCTGTTGCAGAATGTGGCACTGGATGTTGTGTGAGCGATGATATGATTCTGTTGGCAACGTCGTGGTCTGCTATCAAACAGATCCTTGAACTGTTTGAAAAGAACTGTATCATTTACAGTATTCTGTGTAACACTAAAAAGACAGTGTACGTACAACTGCATGGTTTTCAACTCGAAATGTGTTTCTAAGGTGGTTTCTCTCACTATTTCACCTTTAACCTTGTGTAAGTTGCGTGGTGTTAAATTAAAATTTGTAACTAACTTTAAATATCTTGGCCATATTATTAACAATAAATGGAGTGATCATGATGACATTGAACTAGAGATCTGTTAGATGTAATATGCATCGTATAGTAGATTCAAATATTATGTTCTATTGCTGTGAAATGTTTATTGTTTAAGACATATTGTTTATGTTTTTACAACAGTGCTCTGTGGCGTAACAACACCGTTACCTGTCTCAACAGACTCAAAGCCAGTTACGATAAATGTTTAAACGTTTTTTGATTTACAAGAACAGACAGTATGACAGACATCATTGTTTCCTTGAAACTACCTATACAGTCTTGCATAATGCTAAGGTAAGATTTTGTTCTCAGAGTACATTGTCATGCAATGGAATTGTGGTTCATTTTAATAATTTAGGCGTATTTTAATATACTTTTTACTTGTGTATGTTTTTCTGTCACAGCCGGTAGAAAAATAGAACAGGTACCGGCAAGAATCGGCAGCCTACCGAAAATCCATGACACGTTGGGGTGCGGATGTTTCGACGACGCATTTTTGGGACGTTTCGACGACAACCCTTGGACCTCTGTGTCGTGGTTATCTGCCGGTTCAACACTGTCTTGTGGGTTCGAGTCATGCTGTCGGCTGGAGACGTGGACTGCTCGTTTCTGGCGTCGTTTTCATTTCGATGGCTCTGGTTCCTCGTCATCTGGAGCAGCAGTCAACTCGTCGGCATAGATTGCTCGTTTCCGGCGAAATTTGCGTTTCCGCTTTGGTTCCTGGGCGTCTTGTTCAACGGTCAATTCATCCATGCTTCTCTGCTGTGCAGTCCTCCACTGGATGACCGTTACAAGGAAACAAGCCTGTTGAAGGCTGACAGGGCACCAGCAGAACGATGTGATCAGGTTCAGGGGCAGTGAGTGACGACGACGTCCACATGAGTGTCATTGTACCGTGCGGCATTTCGTTTGAAACCTACTTCTGGCACGTTTTCAGAGCTTGACCTAAAAATTTCACGGTTTGTCAAGGTCCGTTTGAAAGCTGCTCGCCTTCTACGGCCGTGCGTCGGTTGCTTCAGCAATTAACGCCAACATCTGTACAGGATTTACGGTCATTTTAGCAATTCAACATTCACACATATTTGTCGGCGAAACGTCCAAAATG
>Ga0209780_1003242_pt1 | contig 12025 bp, 15 predicted proteins | sample WorMetexBAHAMAS2_FD_187384 | JGI IMG/M metagenome (GOLD analysis project Ga0209780, IMG submission 187384) | Marine gutless worms symbiont microbial communities from Max Planck institute for Marine Microbiology, Germany - Inanidrilus exumae... | ecosystem: Host-associated > Annelida > Digestive... | reverse complement strand
GGACTGCCACGTCTCGGACTGCCCCCGATTGGACTGCCCCCGATCAGACTGCCCCGCCCGACTCCGACCACGCAAAGTGCATGTTTTGGCTCCATGGCCACTTAGTTGTGTTCGAGCTAGTTTTTGTTTGTTTTGTGCATTTTCTCTTGGTTATCATGTCTCCCATTATCAGTACTAGTGCAGTTCAGGGACTCTTAACATCCTACGTGACCTGCATCCAGTAAAAAGGTAAAGGTCAGCCATACCTCTTAGGCATGTAGGCGGTGCTTTCATCTCCCTTTCATAGAGCTTTGAGCCCAAGGATAAACCACTAAAGTCTGTGACACATGACCAGTGCGACGATAGAACTATGATTAGAACGTCGCCGCCCTTTGGCCGGTACGAATTTACACTTCTTGGTTTAGCGTTAGTAACAGAGGCACATGAGTGTGAACAACTTGCCTAAGGTTGTTATCCGACAGTGCGACGGCCAGCTATCAGACTCACGACCGTCGAGTTGCAAGTCCAACGCCATAGACTACCCAGCTATCCAACGCATCCAGTGGAACGTTAAATCTTGCTCTCTCTCCCTCCATCTGTCTTTCTGCCCACAGTTAGTCACAGTTGTATTGTTGTTCAGTTCTGCAGCAGTATACATATTTATTGTCGGTGATGGCGTGAGAATGCTGTTGATTTTCAGGACGTCCTGGTCCAAAGGGCGATGATGGTAGGAGTGGACCAGCCGGACAACCAGGATCTCAAGGCCGGAAGGGAGAGCCGGGTTTGAATGGTTTGCCTGGAATCGCTGGTTCAAAAGGTGCGCCGGGTTTGCCAGGCATTGATGGTCTCCCGGGCACGTCTGGAATAAAGGGTGACAGAGGTATGCAACGTGATGTCTTGTTGTCGTTAACAATACGTGTTGAGTCGAAAGCTGTGCCAGCAGCATTACTAACCACTTTGGCGATAGAGCTTTCACAGTGTTTGCCATATGACAGTTGTGTAGTCAGCATATTAGTACAGAAACAAATAAACCTTTTGCACATATCATATATACGATGTTGTGGCTGAATCAGATCTTGTATGCAGTGATGTTAAGCGAGGCCAAATGCTTAAGGCTGAGGCTAAACCCTCGAGGCTGAGTCCGAGGCCAAATTTTTGCCTACACGTTGAGGCTGAGGCAAGTCCAAAGCCGGCTTCATGAGGCCGAGGCTGCTTGTGTGATCTTTCACTCAGAATTTTAAAACGAAACATCAGTGTGAAAGTTTTTCATCTACTGCAGTAGTTCAAGGTTTAGCACATAGGAAATGCAGCACTTTATTGAGTAAGTTGTAGAGTATAAACATTTGAATGGAACAAAGTTACTATGGTCACATGTTACTTACAGGTTTTCCAGGAAGACCTGGCGACCCTGGCGTGCCAGGAATATCTACTGCAGGTGGCAAAGGAGACAGAGGTCGACCTGGATTGCCTGGAACGGACGGATTATCGGGCGTGAAAGGCACACCTGGTATGGTAACAAAACTGGTGTTTTTTAAGTTTCAGATGCAAGTCTTACACCACGGTAGCATTAAATACAGTTATGTGATATTGACACTTACTCAACTGTTATTGAATCTGCTTAAACTGCTGAACAGATGTGATGAGAAAATAAGGATTATAATAAACAAACAGTAGAATGCTGTATTGGTTTTCAAGAGTATGAGGTACGATACTGTGTTACTTAAGTTACTTAATAACTCGTCTTTTAAATGCTGTGATAGCCAAGGCTGACTGTGGAGTAGAGAGCCGAAATTTTTGTAGTCCAGCAGTCCACCTTCCTCCGTAGGCAGATCTTGACCTCTATTTCAGTAATTCTTAACCTTTTTTCTGTCTTGACAACCCATGAGATTATGAAATTGTATTGCACATTCCTAGTGCATACTAAGACAAAACTTGAATTTTCAGGTGTAATGGGTATATAATATCAACTGTTTTTAAATACAACTAAGATTAATAAGCTCAAATTTTTGAATATATAAGATAAATATTTAATGAAATCATTTCAATCTTTAATCACGATAACTGTAACCAACTTGCCAAGTAAATAATACTGGTCGTGGTTGTCAGGTACATTAGAGGTGTGAGTAAGGTGAGTAGACAATTGAATTACGGTTTGGTTTAGCTATTGTGGCTGCAGCTGATTATGGGTGACAAGTTGAAACAAACGGAAAACTATGAAACACTGAATGATGAGGAGTAAAACGAACGAAAGTTCTCCTTGCACCCCCAAAAGCTGAATCTCGCACCCCTTGGGGGTGCCGGCACCCCTGGTAAAGAACAACTGCTCTATTTAATAAAAGTAGCTGTCCTCTGTGGTAACTCTCTTACCAGAAATCGAGCTCAATCCGTTTAGGCATTTCGCCGCAATGTAGCAGTGCTACACACGTACACACATGGACTGCGCAGTCGAGACGACAAATTGCTTTATCAGTGGATGATGACCGTCACAACGAGTGGATTAAAGTGAGGAATGGTTATGTCACAGACGACAGAGGTCGGTGTCGCGAGGCACAATGTGTTGAGATGTGTCGACTGACCGGGGTGGGCGCAGCAGTCTGACCAGAACTGTGACCATGTTGGTGCATCAGAACCGCCCTTGTAGCTGACCGCAGATGCCGTGGTTTCTGTCAGAGTTGTCGCTCTTAGCCTTCCACTCACAAGCCAGTGAGGTACTGAGCTTACGAAAATGGCAGCTCACACGCTCGCCATGTCTCTAAGTTGTCACATAGAATCCATAAAGACACACACACACACACACACACACACAACCCGTAGAATAAGCCGGGTGGGCTAGAAAGTGTAAAGTTGAATGCAATATGGCACCCTTTATATCACGTCTCCCATGACTAGTATAAACTATGTCGGCCTTTGATAGACTTATGCACAGACGGAAACGAATTGTTCCTCGTTTTCAAGCTGACTCTGATACTCATTTAGCGAAGTAAAGAGATGATTGGTGAATGGTGACTGTGGTTGTCGTGATGCGCTGATGATGTTGCCTTGTCACGTGCTGCGTTACAGGTCGACCTGGTATTGATGGCAGGCCAGGTGTGAAAGGTGAGCCAGGTCGAGCAGCTCGTGTAGGGGAAAAGGGTGACAAGGGAAATGCTGGCCGGCCAGGTCCACCTGGTATGTACATCTGACAGTTCATGTATCGTGATGCAGTATCATGTAGTACGGGGAAACGGACAGTTACTCCCTGGACAATTCCCTCCTGGAACATTTTCCCCCTATTGTGCCTGATTAGAGTTAGAGTTAGAGTTAGGATTAGGTTTATGGTTTGGGTTAGGGGGAACTGTCTGGGAGGGGAAATGTCCAGGGGAAATGTCCGACACTCGTAGTACTTAGTATGTATCCTGAGTAGACAGTGCCGTATGTTGATAGTGTTGATGGAGACGGTGGTGACAGTGGTGTTGTTGGTATTATCCAAATAATTATTATGCTGGCCGCGTCTAACAGAAAGCGTAATGTAACGGTCTGGCGTCCGTCCGTCAGTCCGCCCGTCTGTCCGTCCTTTTGTCCTGTCTTTTTTCTAATGTTAATAGAACCCGTCTTTTTTCTAACCTTAATAGGGCGCGCGGCGCATGTTCAACGTGTCTCACCAGGGGGCAGCACGCGACGCGGTCAGCATACATTTCAGTCCGAGTATTTTGAGGACGGACATACTTGTTACTAAAGTTTACTTTACTACACCAGTGACAGCACAAACCGATAAAAAATATAACAACGGAAACAAGAAGCTCAGCTATCGCAGAGGGACCGCGTGACGCGCAATATCAGTTAAAATCTCGTGAACTGCTGCACAGTTGTACGCGAAATCAGATCTGAAAAAGCTTGCAATAGATTAGTGACCTTGAAGGTCACTCAAGGTCATCGGAAATGGCGTATTTTGATAGCTATATGTCACTTCCTATTAGTGATCTGTAGAAATAATATCTGTGTCTTGCACCGTTTGCGAGATATTATCACTTTTACGGTGTATGCAACTATCTATGATCTATGACCTTGAGAAGTTTTTAATTTCAGTTTTGATACAAAAGTTGAAATTACGGGCCAAGTATGTTGTCTAATTCGTGTGTAAAGATATAGTTAATACTTGCTATATTTACCGAGATACGGCATTTTAGAAAGGTTTCAAACACAACTAAAGTGACCTTCAAAGTCACTAAAGGTCATTGATATTGGTACCCTTTTATTGGCCACATATGATTTCCTATTAGTCATCATTTATTGGCAACATATGGGCCACATGGCCTCTTACAACGTTTATGTGAATACAGTGTAATACAAATAGCAGTAACACAATTTTCGTATTACAAAGCTAACACAAAAATGATGATAGAAGGTACTCCAGTAGGTGGCACACATTAGCTGTTACAGAACTCGAGACGTGAAAATTAGTTTGCATCATCATTATTATTATTTCTGTGTTAACAAATGTCGTTGTTAGTTTTTTGCTGTGTCCAGTTATTATTACTGTCTGCCATTTCATACATTGTTATAATTCATTGAATCGTTGACTGATTGTTCTAACTGCCAGAAGGAATTAGTCATCTAAACTCAGAACATTGTTGGTTATGCGTATTTGAAAGTTGACAGCTAACATAATAGATGCAATAATGTGATGCTGGCCAATTCGTTGTACAAATAAAGTGATGTCAGGGCATTTATGACTTCATTGCTATGTGTTTTGTAGGGGTGCCGGGTCTGAAAGGTCGGCCTGGCTCACCTGGTGTGCCAGGTGGCCCAGGTATGAAAGGTGGTCTTGGTATTCCAGGTATACCAGGCATAAATGGCCGGCCCGGTCGACCAGGGTCACCAGGCCGCCCAGGTATGATTCATAACTTTCTATTCCTTGTTTATACTTAACTATATTTCTATATAGAATGGGTTTTAAATAATCATTAATTGTAGTGATTTACAGCATGAACTAAAGTATAATCACTGGTCTTTGTAATTGAATATCTTAGCTTTCAGTTGTTGCTAAGTCAGTCAGTCATGATGACCGACGCTTTACTTTTATGTTTTTATGTGCCTTCGTGAACATCGTGCCATTCGTCAAAACGGACAGCTTACGCTGGTGACATGGTGTTGTTCAAACAGGTGGAGATGGACGGAAAGGAGGGCCAGGTCTGCCGGGTTTGCCTGGCCGCGATGGCCCACCTGGTATGAAGGGAGACGGTGGCATTGATGGTCAGCCAGGCTCGCGAGGTCCACCGGGTAAGTTGACGCTGCTTCGTGTGTGATACGGCGCGTAATATCGATAAACGTAGACAGTTTCCTGTCAATAACACTCGACCGCCTACTGTTAAGTTATCGCGCTGACGTGCTCTCATTCCTCCCGCCACTTGGAGTTTTCTCTTATAAGACAGATACATAACGACTGGCGTCAGATAACTCGGCACCATAGGCTACGACTTCTTCCTTATACACAAATAGCCTACGCCGCCGCTGATGTTGCAAGCCTACCGCCAACTACAACAAGTAACGTCATCCGTTGAAGGTCCGCCTACGTTTTAAACTCCGCTTAGCGTTGCAGTGTCTGGCAAATTATTAGTATAGATTAGCTGTTCTAACGGGTATGGGCCGAGTCGTGTTTCTGATGCACTATTGAACCTGAAGAGCCGTCGTTATTCCTGTGTATAGAGAAAGGAGCGGGAGTCGAGTTGACAAATGTTGTGTTAATGATTACTAACTTTCTTTCATCTTTTAACGGTCCTCTTGGAGACCAATAATTGCAGAATCCATCGGAAACGGATCTTTACCAAATTTTCAGGATATCTACTCATACGGGTGGACATAATTAAACCGACCTTCTTTTCGCGATCGCTCAAACGATTTTTGGCGAATTCGACGAGAATTTGCACACCTCACCTTCATTCTATGTACTTGCATTCCACAACGGATGGGAGGATCGCAACGTGGATGTGCGCGTTAACATCGCCGATGACCCCTCTACGTCTGTTAAAAATTTGGTGAACTTTGGTCCATTAACCCCTGTTATTTGCGGCGCGTTAGCGCCGGGCGAGCTCCGCATTTTTAGTTATGCTAATTTGGTTACGTTGTATATCACGTGTTCAATAACGTGCGTGCATGGTCCGGTGATGTGATACAGGTGGACCCGGACGCAAAGGTGCTAAAGGTGAACGTGGCGAAAGTCCGCCTCAGGGGAAGACAGTGATTGGCCCAAAAGGAGATCGTGGTGATCCGGGACCACCGGGGCCGCCGGGACGTGAAGGTCCCCGTGGAAGTGATGGAAGGCCTGGATTACCTGGTACGTTAGTCTACACTGCACAAAACTGAAGATGTCTGCTGTTATCTAATACAGTATTATACAGTATTATATAGTGTCACAACTTTATCGATGCTAATATTATCTTGTATTCATCTCAATACAATGTACGAGTATGTCTGTGTGTGTCTGTGTGTCTGTCTGTCTGTCTGCGATGATATCTCCGGAATCACACGCGCGATCTTTACCAAATTTTTGTGTATGTTGTTTGATGGCAATATGCCACCAGGCAACACGCCGAGCCACTATGGCCGTGGCTCGGTCCTCCTCCGACTGGGTGACGAAATCCCAAGGAGAAGGGGCAGTTTGTGAGTTTTCTTCCACATTGACAACACATTGTAGCATTTGGGACCCATACTAAAACGGCTGAACCATGACGATCCCCAAAGGGGAATAGGTAATTTTGGTGGAAAACATGTGCCCGACAAGCTTATCACCCCTATGAATTGCGAATTGGACTGGTCCAATCAGTGGCATGCACATGATAGGGGCAGATGCTTGATTGCAAGCGATGGACGAGTCTATTATCGGCCTCAAAGTGGGGGGTGGGATTGCACACAGCGGGCGAAGTCTGATATCTATGATTGCCTTGTTGGGATTTGAGAAACAACTGTTAGCTTCAGAAATGCTATTATATAGGCATTTACCACACACAAATATGTTAATTTTATTGGTAAACAACTTTTCAATGTAGTTGGGACTTGCATTGCAAATATCATTGATATAAATCAGAAACACCAACGACCCAATAGATCCTTGTGGTATACCACAAATAATCAGACAAAGTTCAGATGCATTATCACCGATAATTGATACAAATTCGTTTTCTATTTGGCAAATTGTCACAAAGCACTTGTGAACTGTTCCATGCACACTGTATTTATACAACTTGCACAGCAGTATTTCGTGATAAACTGTACCAAAAGCTTTTTGCATACTAAAATACATACCAGTATCACTTTTTAATTATTTTGCGATTTTTGATCTCAGTGATCTGTCGCCATTAACATTATGCATAAACTGCAGCTTAAAAAATACTTATGCTTACTATAAATGAGTGTGCCTGCTTCACCCTTAGTTATATTGTTGACAACTGGCATTGTCGTACTGTGGTATTTTTTGTTAAATTTTAGGTCTAAAGGGTAATCCAGGCATACGAGGAGACATTGGTATTCCTGGCCTACCTGGATCGCCAGGAAACCCTGGTGGCAGGGGTCCAAATGGCGTTCCAGGACTGGATGGATCACCAGGTATTTCTTTACCAAATTTTTTACATTGGCATTAATTAATTTTAGTGTTCAGCATTGAACATTAACATAACGCATGCATGTAAGTGTGTCATTCAAATATCATGTCACGAGGTTGGAATTCTTTCATGCTGAAATAAAGTTCTTGTAAAATAAAAGTTAAAACTGAAAAAAATTTAGCTACCGAAAGACTTTCAAGAGTCTTTCAGGCAAGTCGAACATCTGTATCTTTAGTCTTATGAACTCTCTGAACATTTGTTGAAAACCATTTCAAATTTTATCTTGAATGGTTTCATGAGTATGGTGCATTGAAAGTGTGCGATTTTTATTGGGCCACCCTGTATAGGCCTATATTTTGTGGATTTCTGGCATGATAGCGAAAGTAGTGCAAGTAAGAGAATTAGGACCGGTTATCCACATCAAATGAGTCTCCCATTAACGTGAACTCCCATTAATTAGTGTGAGTTAATCTCCCATTAACGTTAATGAGAGATTAATTTGCGGTGGAAAAACCGGTCCTTAAGCATTATTTCGGTTTATGGTATGAATGAAACGTGTCATCGTTTTGCAACGACGATGACATGTGTTGAAAGGTTGGCACACATGGCTTTGCTGTCGTATGAATTGTTACTTTGGAAAAACCGGTCCTTAAGCATTATAAGGCATTATAAGCAAGATCTTGGTCAGTTTATTACGTATACCAACATTGGTACTGATATTTGTGTAGGTCCAAAGGGCTTTATTGGACCACCGGGTACTCCTGGATTACCAGGTCCAGTACTGCCAACGGGATTTATGTTGGTGCGTCACAGTCAGACAACGACCATTCCGCAATGCCCGTCTGGTAGCACGAGGCTGTGGGATGGTTATAGTATGCTGTATCTGGAAGGCAATGAAAGATCACATAGTCAAGATCTTGGTGAGTCCTCAGCTTAGCATTCTGGTATTTGACTGCCTGTTGCTGTTATCATTCAGTGTTAGTATTTTCCGACATAAACAAACATTCGTATAACGGTTGTGATGCTTATAAAATCTGCCAGCAAATAGTATTTGAGTAATGAGCGGTAAGGTAGCGGCTGAAAAGTCGGGAATATTGTTATCAAGTGACCTATAATAACTTAATGAATTGTGATTTGTCTCAGAGCTAATGTTATATACACCGTGAGATAAAAAAAACCTGATCCCTACGACTTTCTGGCAAGGCTTCCTCAAAAAAGCACAGATGTCGGTAATTTTTGACAGAGATAATTGCATTTCATCATCTGCATCTGCATTTGCAAGTAACAAGTTTAATGCAGTTTAGAACCACCTGCAGTTTCCATGGCAACGACAGCAGACGTGTGGGCGCTGTGGGCTAACTCCGAACAGGCGATTTCTCAGATTGTAAATATAGGCCGCCATAATGCAATATCTTATCATCATTGTGGTACTGCATGTCCCTTGGTGTAGAGGGATGTTTCCTCCTCTAACCCACCTACTGACATAGTGGGTCGCTTTTACCCGCACGACGCTATGCCAGCGCTGTATTAGCTGTCATCACGTGTCTGTCTGTCTGTCCGTCCGTCCTTCACAAGCCGGCACTGTACCAAAACGGCTAAACATAGGATCACGCAAACAACGCCATACGATAGCCCGGGGATTCTAGTTACTTCGCCCACGGGAGCGGTTGCGAAGTATTGTTATCAGTACGTTTGTGTGTGTGTCTGTGTGTCTGTCTGTCCGTGAGGATATCTCCCAAACAACACGCGCGATCTTTACCAATTTTTGTGCATGTTGCCTATGGCCGTGGCTCGGTCCTCCTTCGGCAGGCTGACGAAATCCTAAGGGGAAGGGGCAATTTTGGGGTTTTTTTTCTCCATTGACAATGCATTGTTCAGCATAACATTTAGGACCCATCCAAAAATGGCTGAACCGATCGAGATGCCGTTCGGGATGATGAGTGGGCTTGAACCGAGGAACAGTGTGTTATGTGGGGTGACGATCCCCGAAGGGGAAGGGGCAATTTATCTGCCGCAAAGCGGGGGTTGGGTGGGATTGCACACCGCGGGCGAAGTCTAGTATCTACAATTACCTTGTTTTCTGATGCCCTTATCATGGCGGCCAGAACGGCCGGCATAGATAAGAATGAAGAAATGACGATACTGCCACCGTATGTATACATGAGCGCGAGTGTGGTGACGCAGGGACGTCCGGGTCGTGCCTGCAACGGTTCAGCACGATGCCGTTCGTCTTCTGCGACTTCAACGACGTCTGCAACTACGCCAGTCGCAACGACAAGTCGTTCTGGCTGTCGACGACCGCCGCGCTGCCGATGATGCCTGTCGCCGGCAACGAGATCACGCCGTTCATCAGCCGCTGCATCGTCTGCGACATCCCGGCCAACGTGATCGCCGTGCACAGTCAGACCATCGACGTGCCGCGCTGTCCACGTGGCTGGCGCGGCCTTTGGATCGGCTACAGCTTCGCCATGGTTCGTCTTTCTTACATACATACTTAGCGCCAGAAATCCTACAGCGAATCAGTGGAGCTGGCACAGGGTGACTAGACGGAAAAAGCAGACTGGAATAGACGAGATTTTAGTTGGAGTTTGAAGGTTGGTAATTCGTCGATACGGCGAATGTGTTCAGGCAGAGAGGTAAGTGGTGCAGAAATGGAAAAGGCCCGTGATGAAACGTTGCTTGTGATTGTGATACCATATGGTCTGGCCAGAAGATTCATGTTAGAAGAACGCAAGGACCTGGATAGATTGCAGTGGGCGATTAGTTCAGATGGGTAGGGAGGTAGGGTCGTATGAAGCGTTTTCTAGGTGATGAGGCAGAGTTTGTAGCTGATGCGTAATTAACCGGCAACCATTGTAAATCATGATGAATGTTCGTAGAGCTAATAGTCCACGGCGCCTCTGCAAAACCCACGATAGTTGAGTCTACTGCAATGATGGGCGTTAACTTTCCCTGACCTCCAATAGATAGCATCTGAGCTGTGATTACTGGCTGGGGGTTATTGTGGTTGTCGTCGCGTAGTCGGCTGGGACCATGAATCACCCCAGAATGACCTCGACGGATAGCACATCTTCACAGATCAGCACGTTGGAAGTTGTTGTCAGAACGAATCTGAACAAACCACTTGCTTATTGGGCGACCAGGGGGACGTTTCCAAGTGCGATTAGGAAGACGTCCAAGAGAGATCTTGATCTGGCGCTAAAGAGCTTCATCTACTGGGGTGTCCTTCCCAAGCCTGGCTACGTGACCAAACAGGCTGTTGTGCCTTCTGATAATTAGGTCCAAGAGTGGCGGCAGCCCGGAATGCTCAGCTATCTCGATGTTAGGAGCGAAAATAATCAGAACTGTTCTATGCTGTATTATGTACGACAGTTGTGCACAATGATATGCACACGCACATGTGAACAGTTCTTAAATTTGCGTATTGGTTTAGGTTTAGATATCGTTTCTGTGTGTTTAGGTTTGCCATTTATCTTTTTTTGTTAGCTTATATTAGTTTATTCCTGTGTTGCTTACTGTTGTGGTGTTGGATTTAGTTGTTTCAGTACTAAGCCAAGAGATCGGCTGGGGGACGTCCCTGAAATGATCTGTTTTGTGTCGAGTGGGCATAACGCCTTAACTCATTCAATCATAGGTGTGAACGCCGCAGAATATAGTGGGGAAGCGTCATTTAGTATGTGATATAACTATAGAGCAGTCCAACATTTAACCTTGGGCGTGTTGCTTTGTTCGTGTTGGTAATTATTATCCTAAGTTAACGTGACTCCTTATTAGTGACAGGGTATACCCGTCCACGGCGTATAGGCCTACCGGTCACTGCCTGCAATAACTGTTCTCCGTAGGCGCAAATTGCCGTAAGTTTTTACGGCAATTTTTCCAGTTTTTACGGAAACTGAGGTCGTTGTCGTTACAACAAATTTTAAAGCCGCGCGACCTCAAAAACCGTCGCTTCTAGTAACGACTGGCCTTCTGGGCGTGAATATGCATTTTCAAGCCGAACTCGCATGACATTAAAACTCTCAAATTTTGCACAACGATAAACACTACCAACTAGGCGTACAACAAATCCAAGATGGCTGACGGCCGCCATCTTAAAAAAAAAGAAAAACGACCATGTCTCGCCAACGTACTGCGTGACATATCGGCATGAAATTTGGTGACGCATGCTGACCCTCTTTATATACAAATTGCTTAGTGAAAGTTTCTGCAGTTGGTAAGTAGCCCAACTTACTGTGTCCTCTGAACTCACTGTAATTCGACCCTGAGCTCTTGTTTCTTTTTATGGTAAAGATACACAGAGATGACAGCTATGGGGCTTACACAAAAAGTGGCCGCGACTTTCGACGTACTGCAGCGGGCTCAGAACAACTTAGCTAGAGTCGTCTGCCAGCAAGGAGGTCGAACTATTATAACTATTTATATTTTACTTTTTTTTACTTCCATTGTCATATCTTAGCTACATGTACGTT
>Ga0209780_1003241_pt1 | contig 12028 bp, 8 predicted proteins | sample WorMetexBAHAMAS2_FD_187384 | JGI IMG/M metagenome (GOLD analysis project Ga0209780, IMG submission 187384) | Marine gutless worms symbiont microbial communities from Max Planck institute for Marine Microbiology, Germany - Inanidrilus exumae... | ecosystem: Host-associated > Annelida > Digestive... | reverse complement strand
TGCGTAAATTATTTCCCACCGATTTGTCAAGTCAAACTAAACTGGCGCTCCTAACTGTAACACCAACCCTAACCGACACAGTAACGCTAACCAGTCGGTGGGAAATAATTTACGCACCTAAACTGGAGGATTACCAAATAATCGTATAATCGTAAGAGTTCTTACACGTTTTATATTCAAATGCAGTGGGCTGATACTATGCCCTCGAATTTCGGGGGCGTACTTTTGTCTTTTGGCTAGGACTAGGTATCGGCGATATCAGTCGGGAAAGAACTATGCGCTGTATAAGACATTGAGAAATGAAACTGTTAGCATGATAAGGAAAGATGAGGATCATAATAGAAAACGTATTTTACAGAGCTTCAAATGCAAGCCAAAACGTTTCTATGGATACATGCGCAGTTTGCAAACAGTTAAGATAATGTAACAGCACTAAAGAAAGACAACGGTGAACTGACCAAGTCCGACGAAGAAACTGCAGAGACACTACGGCAGTATTTCAAAGATATGTTCAATAGGGAAAACACCAGGAGCATCCCGAAACCATCAGTCTCGAGTCCGATGTGGGATGATGGCACGGTGGATTTCAGCAGAGAGGCAGTTCTGAAAAAACTGATGAAACTGGCAATGGATAATCACCTGGACCTGATAGAATCCACCCTATGCTCCTAAAGGAATGTGCATCAGCCGTAGCAGAACCACTGTCACTCATCTTCGTCAAATCATTTGATACTGGAACTCTCCCGGAGGACTGGAGAAAAGCACACATTGTACCTATCCTTAAAAAAGGTGACAGGACCGACAAGGCTAACTACTGCCCAGTGTCACTCACGTCTGTTCCGTGTAAATTGATGGAATCAATGATAAAAGACAAAGTCATGTCGTTTATGCAGGAAAATTCAGTCTTCAGTACAGCCGAGCATGGTTTTCTTCCAGGAAGATTGTTCCTGACTAACCTTTTGAAATCTCTTGAAAATTGGACAAAAGCACTTGACGATGGATATGGCATCGACATCATCTATATTGACTACAGGAATGACATTTGACAGTGCCACACAGACGTCTGATTGAAAAATTGAAAGCTTATGGAATAAATGGTCACTTATTGTAATGGTTTGAATCATTTCTTGCATCATGGTTCATGTGAGTTGGGATAAGGGGCTCGTTTTCGAGCCTGATTGAAGTCATCAGCGGCGTTCCACAGGGCTCAGTACTTGGCCCACTATTGTTTATCCTGTTTGTTAACGAGTTGCCTGGCTGGATGGTAACACATGAAGATGTTTGCTGATGACATGAAGTTGTGGTGTAAAATCAGTTCAGAGAGTGACAGTCATTTACTACAGCAAGATTTGGACACGCTCACAAACTGGTCTCGGGATTGGCTGTTAAAGTTTAATCCAGATATATGTAAAGTAATGCACGTCAGACATGACTTCAAAACAAGGTACTTTATAAAAGACAATCAGGATTCTGTTGAACTCCAGACAGTACAGGAGGAGAGAGACCTTGGAGTCCATTTCACTAATGACTTGAAACCAAGTACACACTGTCTGAGGTCGGCTGCTAAAGCCAGAAGAATAATAGGGATGGTGCGTCGAAACTTTAAAAAGTTAGATAACAACGACTTCCTGCTTATTTATAAGACCGACATCAGGCCACATCTAGAATACTGTGTCCAGGCTAGGTCTCCTCATCTATCAAAGGATATTCAGTGTTTAGAAAGTCCAAAAGGCTGCAACCAACCTGGTGCCCGGGCTGCAGAGATTCAGTTACACGAGCAGGCTCCAAAAACTCGGTCTCGCCACATTACACAAAAGACGGCTAAGAGGGGACCTGATTGAAGTCTATAAAATAATGTCAGGCCAGGAACATATAGAAAGAGAACAGTTTTTAACTTTTTCCAGTTGGCAGACAGTGTTTACCACCTCAGAAGACACACATGGAAAATAAAGAAGCAACAATCAAGATTAGACATCAGAAAGTACTCCTTCATCCAGCGCATTGTCAACACATGAAATAAACTGCCGCACGATGTCATCGACGCACAGTCAGTCAGCGTCTTCAAAAACAGATTGGACAAGTTCGCTACGATATGGACATTACAAGCATGATTGCTTTTCCGTCTATCATCATACAAGTACAAGTACAAGAATCGGCTATGCCCCCTAAATTTTTTGGGGGCCGTATTTTCGTGTATTTGCTATGCCCCCGAATTTCGGGGGCATACTTTCTTGAATCAGCTATGCCCCCGACATTTTTGGGGTCGTTTTTCATGTGTTTGCTATGCCCCCGAGGCCCCGAATTTCGGGGGCGTAGTTTCGTAAATCGGTTATGCCCCCGAATTTGTGACACTGTGATATATTTCATTCACCAGATGGCGATACATAACGCAACCAAATTATTACCGCTAACAAATCAAACTAAACTGACGCTAACCATAACACTAACCCTAACCAACATAATAACCGTAATTTCAGAGGCCACAACGAAGTTGTCTGAAGCAGTCCACGGAACAGTGAACAATCTACAATGTGCAAAGGTTGCACAGGCTATGTTAAGTGCGGTCAGTGAGAAGCTGAATGCCAGCACTAAGCAGCTAGCTGATATAAGGCATGAGAAAAAAATTGATGAGAAGCGGAGAAAACTTGAGTGGACAGCTGCAGACAAGAAGAGGACGGCTGGCAGTGTTGTATCTCACACTATGTCAGATCCTGCTGCCAAGAAATGAAAACTTCACTGAAAACGAACGTTGTCATCTCATCGGTGCACAAGCATTTCTAGAATGCTGCAGGGAGTGGATGCCCCTGCCCATGTGAGCCTGCCTTATTTGTGCTGTGATACTGCTGAAGGTAAAAGAAACACCACAACACTTATATGACTGGTTTCCCATAGCTACGCTATTTTTCACGACTCACTGACACTGTTTTAGCGTGAATACGTGATTTTGATGTTCTGAAAAGTGTCCTGAAATTTTATAATTTTCCTGTCGTGAAAAAACTGTCACCAGGCCTATTACTATAGAACGCTAACAGGAACTTGTACGCGCTGTATCAAATGGCGCTATTTTCAATGACCTTGAGTGACCCTACCTACCCTATTTTCGATACTGTGTATCGCTTTTTATATCTTCGTAGTGGGTGGAGATAGAGAATTCAAATTTGGTAGGTTGGTTGATTGTAGCAAGTGCTAGTCCACGGATGACAAACCACCTTGAAAGGGTAGTCAGGTCACGTGAACCATTTCAATTTTGGTGAGCACCAACCATAACTCTGGAATGGCTGAAGCTACAATGGTCAAATTGTGTACATGGGTGGGTTATGTCAAGTCCCAGCATACTAATGACAAATGACCTTTAAAAGGGGCGTGGTCAGAATCAGGTGGCCCACTTTAAATTTTGGGGCCCCAGTGATATCTCAGGAACGGTTTAAGCTAGAATCGTCAAATTTTGCACACACATAGTATGTACCAAATCCTAGTCTAGAGATGACAGACCACACCTAAAGGGGTTTGGTCAGGTCACATGACCCATTTTCATTTTTGATGCCCGCAATCATATCTCTGTAATGGTTGAAGCGAGATTCGCCAAATTTTGTATAAAAGTAGAATATATCTAATGCTAGCCTTGGGATGACAGACTACCCCCTAATGGTGTAGTCAGGGTCACGTGAACCGCTTTCTTGAATTTTGCAGCAGTCATTTCTTTGGAGTTGGTGAAAATAGGCACTTCAAATGTCGTGTGCTGATTGATAGAGAGGTTTACTAGTGCATGAATGATAGATTACCATAATACCATCCAAAGGGATGTGTTCAGGGTCAAGTGACCTCTATGTTTTGGCAAATAAATGATAATGTCTTGAAAACGTTGCAAGATAGAGACATGGTTGCAGTGGAAGTCTAATTAATAGGAACTCGTATGTGGCATTTAATGGCAGTTTTTGTCAATGCTTTTGACTGACCTTGAAGGTCACTTTTGCTGTTCGAAACCTTTCTAGCTCCCATTGTTATGTCGTGAAACATAGCACAAATTTACTAACATAGTGCATCACGCGGTCATCAGCGGTAGCTGAGCTTCTTGTTAAAATCAAATGGCTTAATGGTGGCTCTGAACTTTTTTGGAGGAAAATGCTTTGCTGATGCAATACCCCATAATTTCTGAACTTTTAGTGTAGTATAAGAGTTCAGAAATTATAGTAGTAATTATGGTATAGTTATAGTTATAGTACAACCTGATCAACAATTTGCAACATAACAGTTACTGATTTACCCGTTTCACCTATTTACAGCTGCTACATTATTGGACACATTAATTGTTGTATTGGGCAAGACAGTGCACCAGCAGACTGTGCATGTCAGACAGTGGAGCTCCTTCAGCGTAACACTCTACAATTCATTCTTCCGGACTTCTGGCCTCCAAATAGTCCTTATCTTAGTCCGATTGACTGTCGAATATGGGGCATGATTATTGATGCAGTATCATGTGTATCAGATTCCAGTTCGAGACGTGATCGTTGTGAAACAGTGCTTGATCAACACATGGCATAGCTTGTCACAGAGCATTATGAGTGATAGTGTTTGTGAATGGCAGAAGAGATAGATTTCAGGCCTGTGTGAATGAAAAAGTTTTGCTATATAGCTGTAGTAACTGAACTTGAACCTAGGAGACTTGAAGAGATAAACTGGATATTATTTAACTTGTTTTAGACTGTGTCACTGTGTAACTGTAATATGTAACTTTGGTTGATGGGACTGAAAGTTATCATTATGCACTTGACTTGTTTCCCAAAGTAGTAAAGCAGTGGTACATAGGTGATGTTGCTAAATCAATAACTGTTATGTTGCACACTAACTCAGTACATTGTGTGCCAAATATTATAGAAATTGGTCAATATTTGTAGTTTTTTGAATCACAGTGTATATAGAATTGTGGCTTTAACTGATGTGTCACTGTCACATATTGATGCAGCAATGAAGTCGTCAGTGATCGTTGCATTGATCTGTAGCCTGCTTATACCATTCGCTTGTTTTTTGCTTTGGTATCATGCAGAGCAGTTTGCTTACCTGACTCCATTTATGTGTGACATTATGAACAAAGTACGTAGTCCAGCAATATGAAGTTTATATTGAAAAGTGTTACATCTTTCATGTTATGGCACAAGCCTGCGTCTCTGCAGCAGTGTATTAATTCACAAGATGGTGCAAAAATGGGCAATTGGCCACTGTCAGTCACAAAGGTGCCAATATTTCACAAGGTAGTGTAGCAACACATTAAGTAGTGAGATCTTTAGTGATGAGTGATGACAACATATTTGCTGATGAGTGTCAAAGTGATGGCAAGAGCATAGTCGTACCATTTTGACTCATGACGGCGCATTTGATATTGATAGCAGTTTGCAGGATTGTTCAGCAAAATGTGTTACGAAGGCATTGGAGTCCTTAAAGCATCATAAGAAAAACGCTTAACACATCAAACAGCAAACTTTCACAGTAATGGTCGGCTAAAAATTCTACACTATTTTAACTTGCTTATCAACTTGCTTATTTGCATTTTTGTTTTACCTAAGTTACTTGCATCTTTCATTACCTGTGTACTGTTAGTTGCTAAACTGTATTTTAAAATGACATGTACATGTACATGTTTTAAAATGGTGCCAGTTTCTACTATGTCTGTTTATTTGTCAATTTTTAAATTATTATTATAGCTTCAAAAGAGCCTATATTACAATCACTCTCGCAGACAGTGGAAGGAGTCTTTGGCTACTATAACGCCTCCATACCGGTACCTGAACTGATTTGGACAAAACCTGGAATATAAGTGAGGAACGACAGTGAGGTATCACACCACAAAAAATAGGAAAAATGTCCCAGGTGTTTCACTAAACGGTGCAAAAATGTGGTTTGGAGGCAGGGGTAAAAATGCAACGTGGCCTTTCGGCCATTTATCCTTTATCCTGCACGGATTTCAACCATTTTCAAAACAACAGACGTGAATTGGTGTCCATATGATGACCCCCATGAACAATAATTCCAAATTTCTGCACATGGTTTTGCAGGCCGCAAAAATTTGCAATTTGGGGGTTTGGGTGGAGTGCTTGTACGGAGTGTACAGCTCAAATGCCACAATTTCAGGCGACGGGAGTCAGCGACGGGAGTCATTTCAGGGATTTCCAGCTTTTGAGCGCACGATAATCTACCCTATCGTATCGTATCATGCCTTTTATATATGAATTTTGACAGTTTGGGCACTTTGACCCCAGAAAACAGTGGAATTTTTACAGAGGACGACAGACAACGATGATGTCATGACTCAAACTCAATTGCTAGAGGACAGCATCTGCAGCATACAGTGCACGTACGAGTTCACCATTCGACTACGGATTCAGGGGCTTAAGTGTTTAATTGTTTAAACGACAACTATTGTTTAAATGTTTTCGTAGCATTTATCAGTAATGAAACGTGAGATAACGTAAGACAACACATAACATGTTTTACACAATAACACCAATTTTTGCATGTGCTTTCGAGCATGTATACTGCAACCCTGCAGTTCTGTATTATGATACTTTTTCAACTTTGTAATTTCTGCAAACTATTGTTTTGTAGGTGAAAAATGTAGACAACAGGACACTTATGCTGCCATGTCATAATGACCAGGTGAAAACTAAAGACAACAGGACACTTAAGCTGCTTTTTCAGAGTGACTCCACTTTGAAGCTAAATGACAACATGAAATATAAAGATGCAGATCTTGCTTTCTTCCGGTATGAGTCCATTTCACTTTATCTTTATAAGCAAATCAATAAAATAAGTTTAGTCTAAACAGAATGCTATATTAACATTGCCTTAGCTATTGATGTTAATTTTACTTAGTCTAAGTAAAAGCCAAAGTAACATGCAACACTCTTCATCTTCTACATGTTCTGCTACCTCCTCTACGCGAACAACACTCTGTCTGTGAACACTGTCACAATCATCGCCTGCCAGATCACGCTTCAACCCTCACAGACAAAAACGTTTTTATTAGAATATTGTATAAAGATTTGGGCTGCCGTCAAAGCTGTTGAACTTTACATTATTTTTCTTATCTTTTACTTGTAGTAACATTGCTATTTAGGCCACTCTATATATTTAAAATTTATTTGAAATTAATTTTATTTACCTGCATTCTATCAGTCGTGTGTGCATTATGTTCGTATGTAAAACGATTCTTTGATGCTCTGATGACGTTTACAGTTGTACATTTTTTACCATCGTGTATCTCTATTGTATGGTTGCGGTTTGTCAACCTTTTATTACTCTCATGATTGCTTGATTGACTGAGGTTTTTACGTAACATCAGATGGAGAAAACCAAAGCAGACCTAAAAGGCCTGTATGTCTGACAAATAACTTAAAATTATGACTATTCATAAAATTATGACTTTATTTATTCTCAAAATAACTATGTTGTAATAATATTGTCTGTACTTAAATGTTGGTAAATTTAAAGCCATCAACCAATCACTGTAGCTACTTGGACAATTAACTTTATGGCTCCCTGTGAGTTCCTTAATTTGTTTCTTAATTATTAATTATTAAACGAGAAAACTCAAGTCATTTATGTATATAAAATTATAGTTTATTAAACATTTTCTACCACAACGCTATATACAAGTGTCTGGTACTCAAATAATGGTATACATACACAATTCTACCTTAGTACTAGTCACATAAATTTAGCCTAAGTACATTCTCAGTCAGTTGTTATTTAAAAGCAGCACTCTCAAAACATACCACTGGCCAGCCAGATAAAACACCTTGTGACCTTATAATCACGTGCTTCTTTTCTCGTACAGCACGCCTACCAAGAACCAATTACTCTGCCACATAGCAGCGGACCAGTAGTGTTCCACCATGCTATTATGTGCCAAAGTTTGCCCTTCTCGTTTAATAAGTAATACAACCTTACATATCCTTGAACCTTCACAATAAATAAGCAGTGTAACCTTACCTTAACCTTTCAAATGCCCCATCTTTTAAATAAAGTCAAATGGTACACTTTAGATAACATAAGATTTTACTACAATACGTGAAACATTCAAATGCTGTACATATTCAAATATTACCATCGAAACATCAGATACTTCATAAACGAATTCTACTTTTCAGTGGGTACTACTGAACGTACTACATGGTGAGGCATAATTATTGGATCGTGTTGGTTTTTGTTGTATAGTCTATGAACAAAAATTGATAACATTTAGCAGAAATATCTGGTGCCTGACTGCCATATCAATAACACGCTGATCCAATTCATCCCAACATGTCAGGATACATGAACAAACTTTGTCAACATCCTTGATCCGCCTTTTGTCGACCTTCTCACTGACCACACTCTGTAGTCCACTGTATTTAAATCTGGTCTGTTTGACAGCCAAAGGGTGGGAGGAATGTCAACAGATCAACAGTCTCATGAGCCATATGGGTGGGCGCACTGTGTTGTTGAAACACGTAAAACTCTGACAGTTGACAAATATCTGGCAGAGGTTTTTGCATCAGAATATTCCTAGTAGTATCAACCGTTACCGGATGCTGCTTGTTCCGAGAACCGACACCTTGACAGGCACCATTAAAAATGGCTAAAGGTAGGCGCGTACATAACAGACGAGCTGCAGCAGATTACACAGTAAAGACAGTAAGTAAGGCATGTACATTTAGCGACATTGCATGCAGCATTATGGCATGTATAAGCAAAAGCGGAAAATTTCATTGAAAATGCACCATTGCAAATGACCTTGATTGACCTTGAAGGTCACTTTACGTGTTTTAGCTGTTGACAAGATTTTAACTGATATCACGTTGCTCAGTCCATATAGCTAAGCTATTTGTGTTGGCTCGCAGTCGCATAGATACAATAAGAAAACATCTACGTTACTCATGAATATCGTAACATTTTACTATGTTTGTTATATTATTTATTTGATAAGTTTGCAGACCAGATAGATTGTCTTCGTCTTCCGGTAACAGTGCGACCTCATCAGAGGATAAGCGCACAGCGGTTAGATATCCACGTTTCCGTCGACAGTAGATGGTCAAAAGTAATGATAGCGATGCTGAACAGGTTGAACTGAGTTGAAGTGGTGCTTAAAGCTGTCCATAGACTGAAATTGGAGTGGGTCCACGTCAAGCGCGTTCCAATCCCGGATAGTACGGGGGAAGTAGTTGTTTCAGTAAGCTGTGCAGTTGCACTGAGGTTGTGGATACGAGATGTATGTCCTCTGGTACTGGACTGTAAAAAAACGGGAGCAACTGTGCAGAAACATCCATATCAACCTGTCTATTATGAATTTTGTACATCATTGATAAGCGACTGTGATAACGACACTGTTGCAGTTGGCTGCATTGACTGCATCAATCGTGTGACCATGGACCGTTTATGATGACTCAGCTGGCTTGCGCTTAAGGGTTACACGTATCATCTGGCACTTGGTTGGATTAAATTCTATGAGCCACTTGGATTCCCGTGCCTGGAGGGCATCAAGGTCACGTTGCAGGTTAGCAGCATTGGCAGGTGATGTAATTCGATGATACAAAATAGTGTCATCACTCATCAGCAAAGAGACTTACAGTAGATGATCTAACACAGTCTGGCATGTCATTAATAAAGATCAAAAACAGCAGAGAGCCTAAGGCACTGCCTTGAGGCGCGCCAGAAATGACTGGAGCCCACGAGCTTTATTGACCTTCAAGAATGACTCTTTGTGTTCATTTATGCAGGAAGTTTATGATCCACGCAAGCACTGACCCGGAAAACCGTAGTGGGACACATTAAGTAGGAGTCGTTGTTGCGGGAGTTGTTGAAAGCTTTGGAGAAATCAAGCAGTATCATTTCATTTCGGTTTGGCTTTTATCATCCAAGCCCTTGGCACGATCGTCAACAGTAAGCAAGAGCTGTGTTTCACAAGACCATCTTTTCCGAAAGCCATGTTGAGCGTTTGTCAGGATGCCATTCAGGTCAAGATGGTTGCTGATGGTTGAATGGACGATGTGTTCACACAACTTACATAGTATTGATGTCAATGAGATCAGTCGTTAATTTGAAGCTGAAGAGCGGTTACCGTTCTTGAAAATGGGAATGATCAGAGCTTCCTTCCATGAGGATGGGACAGTCCCATCCTCATGGAAGGAAGCTCTGATCATTCCCATTTTCAAAAACGGTAACCGCTCTTCAGCTTGGGACTTTGCCTTGATCGAGTGATGTCTGGAAAAGAAGCGTCACTACTGGAGCCAATTCTGTAGCGGTTTCTTTGAGCAACCGAGCTGGTATCCCATCCGGACCAGCGGCCTTGTAAGGCTTTAAATTCCTGAGAAGTTTAGCAACGTCATTACAAGACACATGAATGAATCTAGAGCCGGGTATGAGCTAGCCTTCATATCAGGTGAAGAAGCATTGTCCTCTGGAGTGAACACAGAAGCAAACTGACGATTAAGGATACTACTTGCCTTCGTTTTTGAATTGCTATAAAGAATATTGTCTTCCTTCAGTGGTGATAAGTAAGTAAGTAAATTTATAGAGCGCGGTTATCGTCAAGAACCTCTAACGCGCTGAATGCACTAGTATCAAGCGAACAGGTACGTTGTAAGCAAACGTCTGAGACTGAAAGAGTCTGCATTGATGGTCGGGTCCCGCATGAAATCGGGGAGAGAGTTCCAGACTGTGGGGCCGGCAACTGAAAAGGCCCGACGGCCGTAAATGTTGAGCCGGTAGCAAGGTACTGCAGCAGTTAACGGTTGGCAGAACGCAGGTGCTGCCGAGTGTCGACACCGGCGGCCGGAATGCAGTAGTCTGACAGGTACGGCGGTGCGGCCGTTCAGACACCGGTGGACTGTCACTGCCAGCTTGAAAAACACCCGGTCGGGGACGTCGAGCCAGTGAAGTTCGTCATGCAGTATCTGACCCAGGCCATGGTCATGGTCAAACTTCCAAGTGCCGATGACGACACGCGCAGTAGCGTTCAACACACGCCGTAACTTGTTCGTTACTGCCCTTGGTGCACCAACAGTGTTGCAGTAATCAATCTGTGAATTTATAACGGCGTAGACGAGTGTAACCAACAAGTTGGAGTCCAACGACCGCCGGAGACGTCGGAGTTGATGAAGTCGGTAGTAGAAGCTCGTGCAGATGCGAGAGATGTGGTGATACACCAAGTTGGTCACACCTAAGGGATTTGACAAGGGTACCAAGTCTCTTGTTAGAGCTGGGATTACTATTGACAAGGTCTGAAATGTGCTGGTTGAATGCTTGTCTGCATACCCTTTGGGCCTCTCTTCTGAGGCGTCGAAATCGCTTCTAATTGCGTTTCTCGTTGGAGAGCCATGCTTTCGTGTGCGCTGTGGACTTGACTAGTGATACTCTTGGTTTGGTTGTTGAACCATGATTTGTTACATCTAACCGTAGACTTGTTAGAGGGGACATGAGTGTCTAAGGTACGAGACAGCCCAGTCTGCATTTCACGTGCCAATAGGTCGATTTTGACGTTACTTGCAGTAAGGAATTTCGCAACGTAGTCTTTAGACCACTCGCTGACGCCTGCTGCGAAGCGTGTCCAGATCAGCTCGTTTTCACAGATGAATTTTGTGTCAGACTGGCTTCACACGGTTGGCCTGGATGTTGACATCAAGGAAAACAATATCATGATCATGGTATTACATACTGATAATAACTTACGGTTGGTTATCCACTGAACACCACTGAAATTATGTAACATTTGCAAGTTAATTAGTATCCACTACCAGTGAGAAAAGAATTCATTCTTTGCTACTTGGCATACTTGCCACCCAAGTTTTCACCGTGCTTATCCATCTTACTCGGCAAAGCATTTGATTGTCAAGTGGTGGACGTATTGCCGAATGTTACTGTATCTGCTGTAGACTTCTCAAGTGTGCAATTGTAGTCTACAGGCTTTAAGAAGAACAAACAAGAACTCATCAGGAGATGAGATAGCGAACGTCAACTTTTTAACGACGATATCGCATACACGTAGGCCTACTTC
>Ga0209780_1003240_pt1 | contig 12028 bp, 6 predicted proteins | sample WorMetexBAHAMAS2_FD_187384 | JGI IMG/M metagenome (GOLD analysis project Ga0209780, IMG submission 187384) | Marine gutless worms symbiont microbial communities from Max Planck institute for Marine Microbiology, Germany - Inanidrilus exumae... | ecosystem: Host-associated > Annelida > Digestive... | reverse complement strand
GCTAAATACAATTTACAACTTGCATAACGCATGCAGTCTCCTCGGCTATCAGAACGGTCACCTGCCCGACGGCTAGCTGCTGAAGCAGTCCATCACAATATTCTGTGAGCATTTTCTCTTGACTTTTTGAGACACAGAACTAAGAGTCATTCGCTAAAGTGACAGGCTATAAATCTTGGTTTATGCCAAGATCAGCCAAGTTCATCGAAATCTGGCAAAAGGTAGCACGACAGCCACTTGGATGCAGCAAAGTCCGTTTTAAAACAAATCAACTGACAGCGTTTTTTAACGAAAACCAAAATAAAAACGAAAACGCAAATGAACGCAAATGAACGCAAAAGACGAAAACGAAATGAAAAGTACGGTAACTGGTATTTTCAACCGGACGAAATATCAGATACGAAGTTTGGCACGTAACGCTATAATGTCCGTCCGGCAGTCACTGATACATTTGTGTCTGTTAATCAGCGTCATTTGTTCGGTTGTGCAATATGCAGTTATTAATACTGTCCGTGTCTGTCGTCGACAGTGTGCTTGTATGTTACTGACTAATTGTTTGAATGATTTGTCCATTTTCCAACTGCGATACGCTCAACGTGATATTCGAACTTTCGTGCACTAACGCGGCTATGATAGAACAACTTCTTTGACCTCTTCAGGAGACGAGCGAGAGTTCGGAAACTCTGGGAGACGAAGACGAACCGCGACGAAGAGACCGTTCTTCCCTACCGAAAGCGGGATATACCAAACTTTTCCGATCGTCCGTCTTTGTTTGGTTCGCTCTTCGAACGCCAACGAAACCGAACAAACAGTCTTGCCGAAGGCTACCTACATTTTCGCTAAAGTACACCTAAATTCTTCCAGCGAAAACTGTTTGAACTAGTCCGAGCGATAACGAACTAACCCGTACGACTTCGAGCGAATACGTCGACCAGTCTTCTCATTAGATTTCGTACCGAATATCCAGTAAGTCCTACGTTAAGATAGGACCGAAGCGTCTGGATAGCTGGTGAACTCCTAGCTAGCTAGTTCAGATCTACTTCGGTGTCCCTTTCGTTAAATCTGATAGCAAACTACCGAAGCATCCGCACCCATCGAATATATGTCTTTCTATTAGGATACCGAATCAGCGAAGCAGTTAGGTGTAGTTCCGACTCCTTCGGATGACTGATACACGAGTCAAGCTATGAGAAATGAGCAAGCTAGTAAAATCTTCCAAGCACCTGGCATGGAAACGAATCAAGGCGAAATGGCTAGGCCTCCCATAGTGATATTTAGCATTGAGAATTCAGAATTCTTTAGTGAAACCCGAAAGCCTAGTAGTACCACTCGGAATGTTGTTACCGAAGAACCAAGTTCAGCGGGTTCTCAAATTCTGCCACCGAAGCGTGCAGAGGTCTTCGTATCACCCTAGATATGTTACAGCACACACAGACCAAAATTGGTGGAAGCGGGGACATGGGTGTTGTTATGACGCATATACTTTTCAGTTCCTCAGCCCACCCCAAGAAGCGTGGCTTTAGCACCCAACGCAACAGAAAACGTGTTTTCGTGCTGAGTTTGCTCCTTTTGGGTCATTTTGGGAAGTCAACCTTCTTTTATTTTACCCCAAAACCGTCCAAAATGACCGAGAACAGTTATTTTCAAGCCAAACTTACAGTTTATTTATAAAAACACATAAATCCAATTGTTGTACTCTGATGTTTTATTAAAACCTGAAAACCTATTTTTGATCCGCCGAGCCCTGGGCCTCCCTGGTGGGTTTTCTGACCGGTGAGGCCACACAAGGTGAGTGACAAGGTGAGTGTTATCCGTGATATTATCCTAAGCGCAATCGTAATTGTAACGACGGCTTTACGGTCGGTATGCAGAGAAGCGCTGCGCTGTAAATATGCCCGGTGCAGTGTTCCGGATCGGCGAAAATATATTGGCATTATAAGATAGAAGCGACGAAGACGTTGCAGGCATATAACCAGGAAGAGAGATAAGGTGCAACGCCGCACCACAATTCTCATTTACGAGGGGCAATAAGAAATTTTGATCATCTGTATGATGGATTCAACGCAGAAACTGTTTATGGTGATAATGTAATTATAGTGCTTGTCTTTGTAGTCGCCACGCCAAGTGGCACGCTTCTGGCGCCGTTGCTTTAGCTTAGAAGTCTTTATAGAACGCCTCGGGTTGTGTTCCACGGCAACATAGTATTCTGACATAGAGGGCAGCGGGGAGAGAGGCAGGAGCAGGACATGGCAACAATAATAATTTTTATCAACAATACTTTGTGAGCGATTCGAAATAAGCCACTGAAGATAGACAGATAGCTCAACGAATCTCATTACCTCCCCTGTCGAATACATCTAATATCCTAGTGCCGCCTCGTATCTCATAAAATTGTTATGTGAGAGCGTTTTTTCTTGTTCAGTTGACAGCTTACATTCTTCTTCTAGTAATGTTTTCGATGCCACTAGGAATCCATCTAATTCTGAGTTAGATACCGCAACTGTCCATCCTTTTCACGCAACTCTAGTGATAAAAATTTTACGAGTAACTGAATTTACAGCACTAAATGAATAAGTAAATGTTAGTAATATATGGCTAAGTACTAAATAAATTAGATTAGCACCGCCTATGAGCTTCTGTTTTGAAGAAGTTTTACCTTTACCCATTAAGAACGTCTTACATCGCTATTGCTCTTAGGAAATATATTCGAGATCTCAAACATTGCCGGTAGTCTAGCGAGGGCTTCAACTGAGCCTAACCGGCCACCTCATGTCTGAGATCCATCAGTGTCTGTCTCCTGGGTGTGATTCGGCACCTAATCAGCCAGTTCCGGCAGTTTCATCATACGTCTCAGTAATCTATTGCCACCAGAAGAGTTTGGCGCCAAAATGCACAAAAATCGTTTTCGCCACAGAGTCTTGGGACCAAGCAGCTGGTTTTTCAAAGAGGTCACTGCGGCATCAGGGGAGTGAGGAGAAAACGGGATATCCGGCGCCAGCTCAGTTGGAGTAATTTAACCGTTGAATGTAATCTAGTTAATACGGACAATGACGGCGACGAAAACAAAGAAAGAGTCAGGAGGAGAGACGGGTTCGTCTATATTGTATTCAACGATGGACGAAAGTGGAGGCAGAGTCGAAGAACGGCCTTGCGACTGTCGTAAAGGGTGTTGATGAAAATGACAGGTGACAAGTTAATGGTGCTCGTTCGCACAGCAGGACTGCAATATCGGTGACAGCCATCAATTTTTCTGCCACAGCAAAGCTTCAGCAGTTGGCGACAGAACGGTTTGTTGCATCAACAGGCGTTTCTCAACAGACATCAAGCCATCAAACCTTCTGTGCTCTCTCACCGTCAGCCACTGATTTTTACAACGTTTGACACATGCAGACCGATACTTCTGGATTTATTCTGAACCTAGATCTTACAACTTAATTTTCAGTAAGTAAGGCAGGCTTTAAAACGACACAAAATCACCGAAAACGTCACAGCGGAGCCCGGTGATATTCATCACTACTCGAAGAGAAGCATTTACTGAAGTTTCTGTCCGAACGTTCAGTCACAGACAGACTGATGTCACGCAGGACTAATGGGAAACTGTTTCATACTGCAAGCACATGAGTAGTATGTATACAGAGTTTGGTTCCAACGCCTCCTCCATTGTGATTGGCTTTTTTCGATGATTAACAGTTCATGTACATACTGACCTTGACCTTGACAGTGCTCGAAGTGACTTTGGGTGATGGGCGTGGCCTAATTCTTCAAATAAGCTGTCATTGATCGAAATAAGCCAATATGAAACGAGGACGTGTTGGAACCAAACTCTGTACATCACACGGAAAGCAAAACTGATGTCCGGTTGACGTCTGCACTCGTGGTAGACGGATGGATCCAGTGGATGCAGAGTGAAGACCTCGGCTGTAGAGGACCTCACACATTCCACTGGGACGCACAAGCCGGAGCAATGCCATAGACCATATCCGAACGTTCACTGACGCAATAAGAAACGTTATAACGCATTTTTTCTCAAAAAATACAATACCTTCAAAGACGTTAAATGATTAAAATGTTGAGTCAATTATAATACATTGTGTATACCTATTTATTGCGATGTCCTACATGGAGTATTGTTTGTTTTTTGGTTCTATCTATTTATATTCATGATTCTTCTAGATGTTGTTGTCGCCTTGTACACATGAAATAATATAATAATAGACTTCTATTGGTTGCTGAAATTACACGTTCCGAAAAAAAGTCGGAAAAATGTTCACAGATTAAAAAACGTCAAAAACGAGTTTTTTCCTCCAACAATCAGAACTTTTCGAACGTTTGGAACAACTATGCCAAGGAAGCATTTACAGAATGCCAGGGTTTAGAAAATAACGCCCAGGAGGCTGCGTACAGGGAGAGCTGACATATAACATATATAGTCACCGCGTTGAGTCCATCCATTATGACACCAAAAATGTCCATGTGACGAAACGATCAGAAGTATTTGTACTGATTCTAGAGTCTAGACGCTTCATCTATTAAGTCAATATGGCGTTGTCCAATCAGCAACGTATGAATGCTTGCTCAAGTGACTTCAAAGCATTATTACTTGCCCGCCTAATGGGCCAGTATTGTTTTGCACGCTGTCGTCTGTCGGCGTCGTCGTCTGTAACGCGCGTGGGCGGTCGGCATTGCAGGCAAGACAGTACGGTTACGTCCCGTTAGACCGACACCTTGTTTTTAACTGCAGTATCTACAAAACTCTCGTGTTCTCATTACTGCCACGAAACTACAACACGTTTTCCTCGTTTGTTTGACGTAAACTTTGCAATGAGAAGTCCATAACCAATTGCCAATAGAACAACGTGAATTGTCAGAAATTATCGAAAAATTGCCACGCGTCCATTGTTGTTTCCAGCATCGATTTAGCGTTGTTCGTAGGCGTAAGCCATTATATCGTTCTTCGTCGTATAGACCAAATTTTCTAGTTCGGCGTACAGTGACTGACAGACAGCATAAGCGTTTCGACGAAGCGAACGGACTGATATGGAGAGATCCGACGTGGATTTGGCGGCGCACTCCGCCAGCCCGTCGTCAGAATGAAAGGCGGCAGCGAAAAGGATTGGATGACTGGCTATCCGGGGACGGAGGAGACATCGGAGAAGTCGGTCGACATCAAAAGGGACGGAAAAAGAGGAGTGGCCAGGGTCGTCCAGGGTGACCAGACATCGATCGTCGACACGGCGATCGACTACGCACCGAAATATTCGACGCGCTGTGTAAATTATTCGTCCGTCTCTCGATGTCGCGCCCGCCTCGGTCATAATCAGTCCGCATCGTCGCACTTCGTGAACTTATTGCGTGCTACGTAACGGGTCGTTCGTTGTCTATCGTCTTACCGATATTCCACTCCCGCTGATGCCATTTTAGGCCGCATTGCTGACACACATACACAGAGACAGACAGGCAGCCAAACCACGCTACGCCGCCTGTAGCATGAGGCCGCATAGCTGCGGCCTACTGCTACAGGCGGAGTAGCGTGGTCTGTCTGTCTCTGTGTATGTGTCTGTTGGTTACGTTCGTGAGCCCTGCAAAAACAGCTGAACTGATCAAGATGCCGGCTGGGGGCTGACTCGTGTGGGTCCAAGGAATCATGGTGCGGTTAGGATCGGACGAATCCATTCGCAGCCGCTAGGGGTGACAACTCGACAAAGCGGCCTTGTGCCTAATTATTTTAGACACTTATTTTAAAATTTCGAAAAAAAATCGAAAGCGGCACGGACGTCAGTTTGTGACAGTACAACAGAAAACAGTGATTTCTGAGAGAGTTGAGTTACGTAAAGAACATCTAATTCGATGCCAATCAGAAAATCAAGAAATAAATGTAATGCAAAACGTGTCTAGACAATGCTTGCAAAGTGACATTATCCGACTACTACACCGTGTTTCAAAAAAATCCACTCATATTATTGGCTATAAGTTGAGGAATAGTTGTCTGTTTTTATTAATTTTTGACACTAAAATTCCTCACATAATTATTAAAATCAGACAACTATTCCTCAACTTATAGCAAATAATGTGAGTGGATGTTTTTTTCTGAAACACGGTGTAGAGGAATGGTACGTACATGTATTTTAATATGATGATGATGATGTACGAAAAAAGCGCTCAGTTTCGAGAGTAGTATGCTAAATATTGTGTACCGAGTATTTATTCCTTCAGGTAGTGGCTGCTGCCATCAGAATGAACTACGAAGTCTTATCATTAGCTGACAGTGGGCCTGCATGTACCATTTTTTCATCAATGTTGTGCCGCATAGGCCACCTGTCACTATAGATTTCTGTTTCTTATGTACTTCAAGTAGGAATAAATAATAATAATAATAATAATAATAATTAATAATAATAATCAAGCGGTAAAGCGTTATGTTGGAACGTCACAGTGACATGTCCATTGGCTGACTCATACATCAATGCAGCGGCCCGAGAGCCAGGCGCGGCGGCAGAGCTTGCCGCTTCGCGCAAGTATGCTTGATCTTGATGGCCGTTACACATTTGAACCGATCGCCATTGATACACTGGGCGTATTTAACACATCAGCTCGCCAGCTACTGTGTGATCTCGGTAGGAAGATATCTGAGAACACAGGGGAAGTCAGAGAAACGAGCTTTCGGTTCCAAAGATGCTCGGTGCTCGTGCAACGTTTTAATGCCATACTGCTCCACGACAGTTCATCTGCTTATGACTGCACCGATTGATTTTTCGTACTTATTTTCGTATTTTTCCAGTAATTTTTAAACCCCCCTCGGGATCATAGGTACCGAGGGTTTTAAAAAAATAATAATAATACGCATATATCGACGGAAATCGGAAGAACAATACATATATAGGCCTACAGGATCAACTAACGTTACATGAAGCTTGTGTGTTGAAGAGTGACCCGCGTGAAATTCTATGCAAGTTGAAATCTTTCAATTGCTGCACAACAGTACGAAACTCGCATTTGAAACGATTTGCAGTGACCACAAAAGTCACTCAACGTCACAGGAAATAGCACTATTCCGTATAATACGTGACTGCCTGTGACCTTGAGAAGTTCTGTAGTTTCGACATAACATTTAAAACTACAGGCTACGCACGCTTTTCAATTCCTATATTCATCTTTAATACAAACTACATGTATGTGTGTTTCTAATTTCTTGTACCGTTTCTGCAGTGAGATATACCAGTTATTTGTCCAAAGTCGTAATGTCTCTTACCCCACGTGTCCTTGGCGCTTTCAATGGGGGTGATCCCGTTGGAATGTCACCACGATCTTCGGCAGTAGAAAACAAGAATCCATGGGCGCGATCTCTCGGTGCCTGTTGTTTGGATTACGATTCGATGACGAGTAAATTCGTTGATGTGACTAAAGGTTCGTTACAGCAGATGCGGTACTTTGCGGCATCATGCGACATGTTGCGTTGTTTTTTTCGCATACCGCAACGCACCTTAACACCGTTAGACAGACCAAACCGTTGCAATTTCGAAGTAACTATAGTAAACGGTCGCAAAGCCGAGCTAGCCGTACACAACCGTGCTTTTGTTATTGATTAGACATTGCATTGACGGATCGCATTAACAGGTCTGATGTGACATTACCGTAGACCATTTTGCGGTGCGACTCATTACTCATACGCAACACACATGCAACACATAATACACATCATGGCTCGGTGTTTTCAGTCTATCCGTCACAAGCCGGTGTCCTATCAAAACAGCTGAACATGTCATCACGTAATTAACGCCATATGATAGCCTGACATCAACAATATTGGTGAAATTACAATGGGGACGTCAAACACGTGAGGAATCGGAAAAATTTGCGAGACCAATTATTCCTAAAATCTCGGTATAAGATAGGGATGTAGCCTATGGAAGATGAATAGGAAGTCGTACGTACTCTTACCAAACGGCGACATTGCCGATGACCTTGAGTGACTTTAATTACCAAAACCCACTCCTATTTGAAAATTCTAAGTCGTCCTTCCTATATTTGAAGTGGGTGAAGTCTTGAAATATTGTACGTAGATTGGCCCTTACAAGTACTCGCCTATAACGAGAAACCATCCCACATGGTATGGGGTGATCAGGGTCAAGTGACTCATTTTTACATTTTTGGGCACCGTCCTATCTAGACAGTTCAAATTTGGTACACTGATCAGTGATTAATCGTGGAGAATACTAGCTTATACATGACAGATTGTCCAAAATGGGGTGTGTTCCGAGTTCAGTTCACTTCAGTAGTTTCAGTTCAGTTCAATTTATGTAATTTTTAGAGTGCCCTAAGTAACTAAAGTCACTTCACGGACCACTATAATGCCAGATGCACAGTCATGTTATGCGACCTCTTTAAATGTGCATAAACAAGGTGTCGCCCTGACAGGACGTTACACTACTGGCCCGCCGCGTGATGCCCCTGGTGAGTTACGTTGCGCCGTGGAGTGTTACAGACGCCGACAGCCGACGACGACAAACGACAGACGACGACAGACGCACGGCGAGCAAAACAATACTGGCCCCTTCACTATGTGTAGGCGGGCCAGTAATAAGTGATAATATCTCAGAAACGGTACAAGATAGTGATAAGTATAATGTAAGACTAATAGGAAATCACACGTGGCCTACAGATTGGTACCAAGACCTATGACTTTGAATGATATTGAAAATAACTTCAGCTATCCGAAACATTTCTAATCCGACACCTCGCAAAATATAGCACATATTACAAGCCTCGATATATTTTATACCCGAAGCGAAAATCGCAATGGCCTAAAGTATTAACTAGCTGTCTTTGCGAAGCTGAAGGGCTCCTTAAGGTCACAGGCAATCAAGTACACTAAAAAGTGGTAGTATCCCGGAAACGATAACATTTTTAGTGCAGACCACTAATAGGAAGTCATACATAGCCTATCCAATAGCGCAGTTTCCGACAAACTGGAGTGATCTTCAAGATTTTCCTTCAACAGTTGTGCAGCAGTTGACAAGATTTCACATGAGACAGAGCGTCGCGCGGACCCTCTGCGACGGATGAGCCTGCTATATTGTTCTGTAACCGTAACTGTTCCGTAACTCTCGAGATTAATTAATGCATGTAATTCGCGCCGCTGTGATCTCATTTGGAACAGAAGCATCCAATTCGGTGAGGACGTCGTCATCGTTCACACCGGAAATGTCTGGGCTGAGCGACTAGCGTTCTATCGTCGCACGAGCGACGCTATTGACCACGGGCGCCGAGTCGAATCTCCGCCGTCTACAAGGAAGCGTGCGTGCTCTGAATCGATACTAGGCAGGCGCCATTATCATGTCGCCGGGTCGAAGCCGCCCGCGTTCGCAGCCGCATCCTTCGGCGACTGTTTATCTCCGTCATCCGGCCGGCAACACGTTTCTTCCAGCGTCAAGTCGAGCTGGCCTCTCGGTCAAATAATGCCGTCGGGCTGGCTGCCACACGTGGAGTTAGAAAGGGAATGGTAATGGCATACGGTAACGTCTGTTACACACCGGTACTTAATATTTCTGTGGCGAAGTATTGCCATCAGCGTGTCTGTATGTCTGTTTGTTCGTCTGTCTATCTGTCCGCTCGCATATCACAACAACAAATTTCACGAAACTTTTTGTACATGTTACCTATGACCGTGGCTCGGTCCTGCTCTGACGGCAAGGCGATATGTTATGTACTTCCGGTTTAGTGGATGACGTCACATTTTCACATAACAGACGAATGGACGAAAATCAGAGACGAAGCGTTATGCTTCGTCGAGTTCGCTATGGTGACGGCACTGGAGCGAAGTCTGCCGTCTGTGACCGCATCTTGTTCTATTTTTTGGCCAAAATGATTCAAGAACAAGAAAAGCAAGCCCCCACTCGAGGTCGCACCGACCATTACCACTTCAGCAACATTTTCCTACTATGAGCTTGAACTTTGATCTATGAGATCTATAATCGTGATCTTCGAATTTGACCCAGATAGTCGATAGTGTCAAGATCAACCAGCATCTACATCCAGGTCCAAGTTCAATCAATCACAATCATGCTGTATTGATACTCGCTACGTGACGTCTTCCGGGATATTTTAACAGCGCTTGACTGTGATCAGCACTCATAGACCTTACTGCACCACCGTGATGCCAGCTTAAACTGTCTGCTTCTCCAATACTGCTTCCTAGTCCCCAAGCACTCGAACTCGGATCCGATCCTCTATCTGTGCTAGACGGTTTATGTTACCCACGCCGACAGCGGGGGTAGGGTTTTATCTCCCTTTGACTGTGTGTCTGTCTGTTTTTCCGCATGATATCTCAAAAACCGATGCAGCTAGGATCACCAAACTTGACACAGAAATGTTCAGCGATGAGTCCTGGAAATGCTTTTATTTTAGGGTGAAAACAGGCGCGGCGGAGCGTTTTTGAAAGTGATACGCCAAATTTGGGGGTCTGGGGACAGAAGTCTCCCAGTGGGGTGCACGGGCGAAGCCCCAGCGGGCGGTCTGGGGCAGAGACCCTAGAAGCTGAAGCATTTTTATAACTGGTACGTTAAATTTCGAAGTTAACCGTAAAGACATTTGGAAAATGAAGTGGCTAAATGGCGTATATGCTCCGCCGCCACTGGGTGAAAAGGTCGAAGGTCACGGTCACGAGTTACAAAAACATTGCCGATGTGGGTCTTGGCACTGTTGCGAGTGCTGGCTTTTCCTAGTTCTTCGTTTTTTTCGTTATTTTTCTGTTATAGTTCCGTTCCGTGGATTTAGCTGGCTACCCGTCAGCCAGACACTTGTCATCTTGTTGTATTGTATCGTATCGTATCGTATCGAAAGCCAGTTCCCTGCCGCATCACAGTCTACACAGAAGCTCGTCCCCACACCGTTGCAGCGTATCCGCCGCTCAGTCCGTGTCTGCACGGCAGAGATTTAGCGACCGTCACGGCCGGCGGACCGACCGGCCGTTCTGTCGGCCCCACCGGTCCCTTCAGGCGCTACTAACTGGCGTCTAATCTGTGCGGCGGTCGATGCGGATTGTTTCGTCAACCGGAAGACTCAGTAAAGCTGCGTCGCGCATGCGCCGGCATGACGTCATATCCGTATACCCTCCGGATACGTCCGCTCAACACTGCGTTACTGACAGTAGCAGGTCCGAATGTGTCTAGATTTTAAAATAAATTCACATCTATGTGTGTATGTTCGTATGAATGTACATTTGTATATATGAGTAACAAATCAACCGTTGAAGTGAAGTTAGCACTATCGCTATCACACACTCGCACGGTAGCAAACATGGAAAACAAATCTTGGTAAAACCTCTAAATTTCTTCCTCTTTGGCTGCTGTCGTTGGTCCAGTCACTTGAATCAGAGTAATGTTTCCTGTGTAATCACTTATGCGAAATTTAGTGACGATCGGTTAAGGGGTTTAGGAGTGGCGGGGGTCAAATTTTGCCCTTTCCCTTTGACTTTGATCGTCGTCCTTACAACATGCTTTCGCACTACTGTGCAGTGTTGTGAAATGCCCTTGTCCATCCCATCTCACCTCTGACAATCCACATACATCAACACCCAATCTCATCATCTCTTCACCGAGTAGTTGAACATTTCCAAGTTGCAGAATACTGCGGATATTCCATATGCCTAGTCCAAGCTTGTTGCGCGGTTGCAGGTGTTTGTCAATATCGTTGTTTTCTTCATTACGGTTGGACCAGTAACCGATTTTTCAACCCTGTCCTGGTTGTTCAACAGGAGACGCGGACCTTGTTTAGCCGGGCGACGTCCGAGCCTGAATGTTTTTCTTTGTGTCTGCATCGTCCACAGTGTTGTTCGGGAGGATTAGACGGTAGGTTCCTAGATATTTTCATCTCGCAGCAGAGAAGCCTCATTCCAGTTGCACTAGACATGCCTTATCATCGTCGCAAGCCAGCCGTTGCCACATGAAGTAGTCCTCCGCCAAGCTTGACAAAGAAGACCTGCTGCTGCCCAGAACTCCGTGGACTAATGGGGTTCGTGGAGGGGAAGGGA
>Ga0209780_1003239_pt1 | contig 12031 bp, 6 predicted proteins | sample WorMetexBAHAMAS2_FD_187384 | JGI IMG/M metagenome (GOLD analysis project Ga0209780, IMG submission 187384) | Marine gutless worms symbiont microbial communities from Max Planck institute for Marine Microbiology, Germany - Inanidrilus exumae... | ecosystem: Host-associated > Annelida > Digestive... | reverse complement strand
AAATAATTCTAATACTTACATTATCACTTAAGGTATTAACTCACTTTGATAGCTTTTTATCTGAAGTACAGCACTACCGGTACTCAGTAAAAAAACACAAAGCACAAGTCACAGATGTAATTGTCGTATGATCAACTATGGTGTGCTCTACAGATTGGTGGAAATATGGTGATGTGACATGCATCATAATCCAATAACCCACAGCTGCTGAATGTCAAGATCAATGAAATGTCCCACGTTTTCTGCTTGACAGTACAATTTTTGCATGTTAATCCTTTGACATTTCTGGTATGCCACATAGAAATTCCTTGTTTGCAATTATGCTATTATGACAGTGGTAAACATTATAGATGTTATGGATGAAATAGTTGAAATCAAGTGAAAAAGTTGGAAAATGATAACAGCTGAATAAATGAATAATCAAACAAATTTCATTAAATGTCTTAAATAATTTAACTATTGAGAGATTTGCATTACGAAGCTAAAATAATTACAGAAACACAATTTGACATAATGGCGTTCACTAGGTATAAGCGACAAAGCAATAACAATGGGACGGAAAAGACAAAATTGAATGTCAACAGTTGGTCAAATAACAAAAGAGATGACAAGATAGTACATTCAACATACAAATTAGATGTCCATCAGCTAAAATGTCAATATTTAAGTTTTGCCATGTGTACATAATTTAACTAAAGCACTATCAAATCAGGACATCAACTTTGCATGTCACACTCACTTTCTTGAATCATCTATATAACGTTAAGAGTATTATACCACGGAGATTTCGGAAGCCGTTTTCTTTGGCAAGTATGTAGGTAAGAGAGTTGAAATTATATCGGCCACATGGGTGGATCGGTATCGATGACGGTTTATTAACGACGAGCAACTCACTGGTGTTGGCCAGTATTTCTATTGGCTTGGCCGTTATTGGCAACTCATGTCTGTTAATTCACACATTAGCAAAATCACAACAGTCATACAACAGCAGAATTCAATAGAGTTGAGTTAAGGTTTTACATCTCACCCGACATAAAATAGGTCATTTAGGAAACGTTCTTCGCAGCCAATCTCTTGGCTTAGTACTGAAAAACTGAAACAAACACAACAAAAGCAAGCATGCATCTATAACAAAATATACTACAACATACACATTAACACAAAAAAACTAAAGCCAGGTTTGATCGCCTCCTACGATCTCTGGCCTGGAAATGAAAATTGTCTATTCTGGAAGGAGTAGATAGATAGATAAGTCAGGAAGTAAATGAGAAAGGAAGTAAATAAGTAAGAAAGAAAGCATAAGAAAAGAAGAAAGTAAGGAAGAAAGCAAGTGATGAAAGAAGTTAAGTAAACACACAAACGAACAATTTATACAGTGCCACACAATGCATTACGGCCAAAGAGTCTGTCCAAATCACAAGTAAATGGTACATAAATATTTGGCGTTTACTATACAGGATTAAATTACGAAAATACTGAGAAATTGCACGAGCTATAAAATCATATAAAATAAGAAGGTTTTCAGTAAAATTACAACAATAGCAACAAACAATAATCACCTAACATGAAGTGGCATAACGTTATATGTGGACGTAAGTTAAACATATCACCCAATGAACTGCCTAAATTAAACATGTAAAGTCAACATCAGTAAATTAAGGCAGTTCATTGGTATATCTCTTACAATACACTCGATGCTGGCGACTTAGCTGGTGATGAGATTTGGCATGTTGGCATATGCGCAATGATCATAGCAGACGAGATGAGGCATGATATGGTATCGAATGCAGCCATAACAGACGTCACGACAGAAAAGACATCATTCTGTGGAACAAAGATGTACTTATTAGGCGGCCATGGCTGAAGTGCAGTCACATTAATTTGAAGAATATAAAACCCACTGGCTGAACTGGGACAGACTGATTGCACAAGAGGCTGCTGCAATACAGCCGCTAGTTTAATATACTTCACTTACATAATATATACTACCAGGAAATTCCAGAGTCAAGGGTCAGGATGACCACGAACAAACAGGAGATTTACAGTCAATAAAGATGTGAGTCAGATGAAAGCAGTAGCAGCAACAGCTCCTGAGAGATAAGACAACCGAGTGCGATTCAATGCACCAAATTGGACAAAAGCATGAGGTTAGGCAAAGGCCATTTCATCCACACATAATTACAAATTCTGAGTTTTGTTAATTAAATAGATGAAATAAAACACATCAAGTTATGCACCTATGTATGCGATTTTCTATTAAGTCACCATTTCTCAGGACATAATCAAGTTGTATGGGTTTACCGTTGACAGTAATATCTTGTGACTCCACTGACTTTTTCTAGAAAACAAACACGAAAGCAGGACAACACACAGTAGCAGTGGGTAGGAAGTACTCTGTGGTATACTGCACGACAGTATATGGACACAATCAAGGCAACATAATCTATATTACAACGTAGACATAAATGTGTAATTGCATTTGTTATCCACACATGCCGATAGGCAAGGTGCGGATATGTTGTGTACTTTTTTGTTTGTTTAGTGTAATTTTGTACAGTTACGGATTTCTCTGCCGAGGATAAAGCTAGCGGTATCAAATTTTGCACGGTGGTTCATCGGCGTCCTGGGAACGGAATGTCAATTTTTTGTGAACTATGCTCCCCTAGAAGAGAAGCCCAATATCGGACGAATGCACGAGCACGCGGGGCACACCCAACCGGACGTAAACATTAGCACAGACATGTGCTGACGTAAAATTCACGTTCGTGGAATATTGCGCGGTGTGTAGACATAGGATCGGCATGTGTGGATATATGGCCATACCCTAAGACAAACGTACTTTTGTCCATCTTGAACTGTAAGTGTTGTTATTTAAGTTAACAAAAAAAACAACGACGACCCGTTTGTAAATAGTTAAGAGAGTTTCAGTTGCGCTTACTTATTTTTTTGGGGAAGTTGCCATGACAACATGTCGTTTTTCCGGCCAGTAGCAATTTGAACTTGTTGGGAGAAGAAATGTTATGTTGTGGCTCATTGTCATAAAGATTTTAGTAAAATATATGCAACAATTAAAGTTAAATAACTATTGTTGAAGAATGAACGTTCAATATATTGGTGCTATCGCCGAGTCAATCGTATGTCATTCGAGAGTTGGCTGAAACGACATGATTGAATGTTGTCTGTGACAATATGGAAAACATTATTATTATTTCTTCCAGAACGAAAATTTCATTTCATTTTGATGTCTTTCTGAAGATTATATCAATAAGTCCAAGTGTGTTCCTATGATCCGTAGTGGAGAATTCTGTCATTACAACCAGGGATGCGGAGTCTTCATTTTTTGTGGGACTCCGACTCCAACTCCAGGGTTTTAAAAAATTGGGACTCCGACCCCGACTACATGCATGCAGCAACTCCCATGGTAAGGCACATCTAAACTCTTTGGATTTTGCCTCCATCACTATCACAAACAGCAGTGGGCTTAACACAGAGCCTTGATTCGTGCCAACCTTTACCTTAAATTATCATTATTACCATGAACTGTTCTAACACATGTTACTGCATCCGTACACTAGCCATTTATCAACACCCAGCTTATGCACTGCCACTGGATCACTTATCTGGAACCTGCTACATCCTGCCTTTCCTGTACCATCTGCCTGACAATTCGAAAAATACGATTTAGATTCTCAGAACTGGTCAGATCACTGGCAATTTCTCTCTGCTTACTTTCCTTTGCTAAGCACATAGCTTTCTTTGCACATTAATTACTCTCCTTGTACTTCTTCCACGAGTCTTTAGGCCTTTCATTCTGTCAGTTTCTACACATTGTCTTCTTAAACCTTACATCCTCAGTGACCTCATCATTCCACCACCAATGGTTCTCTCCGCAAAAGCGTGGGAGTATGATTTTACCAGCGTTGGTTTGTGTGTGTGTCTGTGACCACGATAACTAAAAAGATTGTGGACGGATTTGTACCAAATTTCATGGGAAGGTTCCTAGGGGGAAAAGGAAGACCAAGTTCGTGTTTCATTATGATCAGTAGAGGGATGTAGAAGTAACGGTCAAATGCTACAGATGGCTCATTATATATCATAGCATAAAACGCCTAGAAATAGCAACGATTTTGAGCAGCTGCACTAGCCTAGTTCGTAAGACGATGGGACAAGAATGCTGGCATGAATTTTGCTGTCTGGGTTCAACTGCAGGTCAAGACTTAATTTTTTAGAAATAATTTCTTTATATATTTTTTAAAACTTTTGAAACTTAATATAGGCTTAAGGGTTAGGTTAGGACTAGTTTTAGACTATTTTGTTTTATACCGCGTGTGTTGAGTTGACCGCAAGCGTTTGTTGAGTTGGCCACACTCGTGTGCCGGGAGATCTGATCAGCTTTTGCGGGGAGTTGTACTCTCTCAGAGTACTTTCGGTCTAGTTCTTCATATTTCTTTCTTCATGGTAAATAAGTAAAAATAAAGCATGAGGAAAGAAGAAAGTATGGAAGGAAAAAATAAGGAAGGATGTTAAGTAAACATACAAACAAACTGCTAATTTATATAGTGCCCAAATCAACAAATGAATCAAGGGCATTACCACCCTGGAGCCCATATGGGGCTGGCAAATTGCAGGTATGTAAAAGTAAACTCTTTTATATCGTACATGTGTACACAGAAATGTTTAAATTCAAGTGTATTTGGTGACAAACAGGCAGCAACATGTTACATCAACGAATGTGAAATCGAACGTTGCTTATGCTCCAGTCACAAATGCTACGATTGTGGGTTATGGGCGCCATACAATGTGAAAATGGTCAAATTCGCACGGCGCCCATATGGTTGCCGTGGAATCGTACGGTCACAGTGCGATTTTTTGGACATTTTTTACACATCGTATGATAAATCGTAGCTTTCAATGCGGAGTTATATTCCTACGATTCGCCATAGGCATCGCAGCCTGTAAATCCATCGTACATCATCATACAGGCGCCACACAGAGACCGCACAATTGCCGTATGGTGGCAGTACGTCCGCCTTATGATTTTGTGATATTTTTGCATCCAGAAAAATCGCACGATGCCCGTTCGATTTCTATGATCACTGTACAGGCACCTCACGATGTTCGCACGGTTGTCTCACGGAGCCATGCGATATGTACAATCTTATGGGCATCATACAGGCACCATTTGGACATCCCGCAGTCGGTCTCTTCCAAGATATATAAACATCGAGCCTTTGGTGTCATCATAGGTCACAAAGAAGACGAGAGAGATGAAGATGCCGTTAATGCATGCTCAAGATGTGAAGCTGGCAAACATAAGGCTGCAGCTGTTGCAGGTTAACAGCAGACGAGACTTTCTAATGGCTGCCATCGTTTTGGAAGATCAGAGGTAGCATCATCAGCAAAGAAGGCACATGATGTGGGTGAAGCCATGGTTATCGCGGCGTGTCACTCTTGGCCACTGCGACACTCTTATGCGAGAGCTGATGCGTGAGTCACATGGTGACTTCAAGTCCTATATGCACATGGAACCGGAGATGTTCCGTGAGATGCATACGGCACGCGTACGGCGCCCTTAGCACCCGCACAGAGACAGTATCGTCATCGTACGGTCTCCGTATGGGTGCCGTGCGGTTGTTAACGAGAAATTTCTCACAGGCGTCGTACGGTGTCTTGAGATACGTGACCACATAGACTACGGTCACCGTGGAATCGTACGATGTCTAAAAAACAAAAATTGCACGAATTTGCCGCTGACGAAATTATCTTACAGCACCCATAGCATTTGTGACTGGGGTATTAATGTGAGCAGATACAATTTAATGTGCTACAGTTCACCATATTACATGAAATAATGCCAGTAAAAATCAGACCACACATACTATTCTTTCTGGAGAAAAATTCTGAAATTCTTCAACATATATGCTGACAAGTGACTGTCCATACCATCGTTTTTTAGCATAAGTCTTAAAGGTAAAATAATACGGGTACACTTTCCTTAGCCCTGCAACAAAATCAGCATACATACATCAAACTGTAATGCTGATAAAACCATCAAGAAATAATGCAATTAGCACAGCACGCTGAACAATATATAGAAGCATTACAACCTTTTTACACCAAGGACCAGTTTTTCTGTTCTCAGTGCTTGGGGCTGCATGCCAGTTTAGACTTGAATGTATCACTACATGATGATATGGATTATGCAGTGAAACAAGTTACAAAATAAGAACTTACGGTCTTAAGTTCAACATTTTAAAGAATGTAACCATTTAACAAAATCTGCAATAACTTCAGCACGTTTTGTTAGTTGAATGCATGACATGTAGTTGTAACTAGTCAGTCAAATTACAAAACAATGTTACAGAGATCAGATACTAAACTATTGGTGAGAATGATAAACAGTTCTTTGCTGATATAACATGAGATTTGAAAGAATGAACTAGAGGTGCTGTTCAAAGAACTGGATCAGTAAAGCTAAATTTTAGTTAGTTGTTATGCAAGTTTTGTATTAAATAAAGAACAAACAAGAAATGCATTTAGAAATCGAAATATAATTGTACATGCCAGCAATAAAAATAACATTGGTGGAATTATTAATAGACAGTTTAATAACTATTAAAGAATCTGCATTAGAAGGAAGTGGATATGTACCCTTACATTTTGAAAGTATGAGAATCGCAATCACTCCAAATGTTAGAACGAGTGGATCAACATATATTCCTATGCTAGCATTTATTACAAAACAATCCAGAACATTGACAACAACTGCTTTATTTGGTTAATATTAGCAGCTTTGTGTCCAGTAAATAGAAAAGGACATATGATTCAGCAAGACGTCCACGGTGACCGACAACGATTGCTGAAAATTTGGGTAGGTACGTTTCTGGTGCGCAGCGTACAGCCCAGGGGAAAGACTTGATTCTAACAGTAAAAATGGAAACTAGACCATCTCGTAGAGGAACCATGTGGCATGAATTTCTGGCGATCTGTAATCATTGCGGAGCTATGACGGCCTGAAGTCACGTGAGCAATTTTCGCAGTTTTTAGGAAAAACGATCCCTCCCAAATTGTCACTACTGCGTGGATCGCGCCCAAAATCAGCCAGGGCCAGCCCCCACGTTTGGCTCACACTGTTCCAGATCTCATCCAAATTGGTTCACTTTCCGGTGAAGTTATTGCCAAACATGTGAAAACCGTTTTTGCCTGGTACAGTATTTTCAAATTTAGGCACTTTGAACCTGTAATTACATTTACAAGCCATGTGTGCTTTCCAATTCATGTGTAAACATATCGTAGACAATACGAGCAGTATTTCCTGAGCTATGAGAGACAGAAAGATTGCAAACAGCAAAAGTGACCTTCAGGGTCACTAAAGATCACCGATAATGGTGCCCATTTCAATGTGGTTATACTACAATGCTATGCTATACAAAGTCATAATATGCAGTTAATATGATGCTGATTGTGAGAGCACATTGCAAAAATTATACACTGTAACATCAAATCCACATATCACAGTTCTTTCTGTCAACATGCAACCAGTGCCAATTTGTGCATCCCTGGCTAATAACAATGGTTATGTGAAACTACACATACGGTGGGCAGGTTATTTACCATCTTGAAAGTAGTAGTCTGATGCAGATAGACTCTCTTTTGTGATGATATCTGACTGCTTTTTCTGGTCAGTTGTACAGTCTATTTTACATTTCTTCTCTTGTTTCTCTTTTTTCAACTGACAGCGTCTCAACTAACACCACAAATGTATATGATTAGACATTAGGCAATGATGACAATTACATTATTTATTTTCTTTACAATATGACCAGTAGTTGCAACCCTAGTACTATGGTAATTTATCAGAACCTGTTCAACTTTTCAAAACTTTACAAAATAATGAACATCACAACTGTACACAACAGCATAAACTGTAGTAACTGTGAATTTACATAGTATTTTATATGCGATACTCATCTCTAGTGTTCAGATATGGATCATGTTAACACGGAAACATACCAGAATGTTAGGGCCATTCAATAATTATGTCACACTTTCTGTATTTTTCAATCCCTTTCCCCTCTGTCATTCACTGTCATGTTTGAATACCCCCTCAGAAAATTATGTCACAGTAGCACAACCTTTCTGCAAAATGTCAGCAGGTTTGCAGGGCTTCTCCGACAGATATTATCTATAATTCACATAAGTTTTCTTTTTCAGCATCAGACAGATCAGATCTTTTTCAAGTATTTGACCAACACAAAGTTGCGTCACACTAAACAGTTTGCACACTTTTGTTTTATTTAGTTAAGTTAGTTTAGTTGGTCAGTCAGTGGTAGAATTATCATTTACATGACATATAGTCCAAGACCTGCCCATATAGCCCAGTGGTCAAAGCACTCGGGCACCGTGTGCAGTGTCGCTGTTACTACAGGCCATTAATAGGAAGTGATTTGTCGATCCAGTGAAGGTACCCCTCACGTAAAATTAGCAAAATTTCTGTAGGATTTTCAATGAATCGTGACTAAATTATGTTATCATCACCTTCTGTGTCTGGTCTGCAACAAATGCTTTATATGTGTGTTACCTTCGGTTATTATCCAAGAATTATGTTTAACGCTAAAAACAGCATACGTGTTGCTGTTGGTAAAACAAGTAAGTGTGTTGTGTTTTTCCTAAGAAACTGGATAAACTAGTACCAGAGTGGGTACAAAGCTATGAGTAACTAAGAATAAATCTTACATGGAGTCTTACTTGGTATGGCCGCACCAGCTGTGAAGCGAGGCCAGTAAGGCTCGGTGGACCAGCTACTTTATCATTAAAAGAGGGTTTTTTGTGGGGTATATATTAAAATATATAAGAAAAAGGGGCTAAGTCTTTTGGGGGCATAACAGAAAGAAAAAAACAATAGAGTACGCATAAAGACAACTGTCGGACATGTAGTATACAGAAATGACATATATTGCACCGAATTCTCCCGATCTAGTCATAGTAAAATTTAATCGTGGTAAACATAGATCGCCGATCTAGTCCTAGAATTATCGTTTACATAAAACCACCGTAACTTTTAAATGCCCGTGTGTACATCACAAAAATGGCAACATTCTTGGAAAAATTTCAACACAAACTCATCAGTGACTTGATCTGCAATCGTGCAAAGTTGTTAGTTTTTTACACAGACTAATACAATAGATAAATAAACACTTTACCCGCTTAAGAGCCCGCTTTGACAAACTGGTTCCTTCTTCAGATGCACTTGCAGCATCATCAACAACATTTTCTACCTGTTGTGATGCATCAAAGTTAACAGTACTGCTGGTAAACGAATGTTCCGCAACGTTTTCCTGACGCGGAGGGTCTTTTGAACTATCAGCAATTTTCAGTTCTGAAGTCTGTGGCTCCATAAGACTCGCTGGACTAGCACACGTGACAGCAGTCTTAAAGTTACGTTTACCAGTACGATACACGCAAGAAAGCAGTATAGTGCCCAAATGTCGACTATTCATTAGTCAACCTTTAATCACCAAATGTATTATACATAACCCGAAGTTACAAGCACATATGACTCGAAAGTTGATACTAATAAACGTATCAACAAAACAACTAATGTAAACAAACAACAATCGAAGAATATTAATACATAAAATTCCCGAAAAAAACTGCCCGAAAATATACTTTGTTCGGTGATCGGTGCATGCTGATTCCGTAATCGGTATATGCTATCGCCCGTTCGTCTGTCTGTCTGTCGTCTGACTGTAACGTTCGTGCACCTTACTTAGCCGGTTGAAACTTTCGGCAATTTTACTACGCCGTTTGGTACTTTAGCCATCCTTTTGAAATCCACGGGAAATTTTACGTAGATAGTCCCAGGGGAACCCCTCCGTCGGGGGGTTTAAACGCAAGAGGGGTGCCAAATATAGCAACTTTTTAACATTTAGAAAGCTATATCTCGCAAACGGTGCAAGATAGCAGGTAAGTTGGTGTTAATCACTGATAGGAAGTCGTATATGAGCTTTCCATTGCGTAAAAGTGGTTGACAAAGCATAACTATGGACAATTTATGATTACTATGTCTAGTAGTAAACGTCTGCAGAGGGACCGCGCGACGCCCACAGTATTCTATGGGCGGCGGCGAATAATCTAGCACTTAACTGCTCGAAATCCAAGGAAATGATCATCAGAGCAAGCGGTAAGCGCGGCAAGTCAGCTTGCCCGCAGCCGCCATGTTTGGACATCGAGCGTGTCACAACTATGCGAGTTCTCGGCGTCATTGTCAACAATCAGCTGACATCAGCCGACCACGTCACCAACGTTCTGTCGTCGTGCAATAGTCTGCTGTACGCGCTACGCGTTTTGCGTAATCACGGTATCAGCGACACGTCACTGCATGACGTCTTCCGCGCGACAATTGTCGCAAAGCTGACGTACGCCGCGCCAGCGTGGTCCGGCGCGTGCTCGGCTGGTGATCGCGCGAAGCTGGATGCGTTTGTGAACAGATGCCGACGTCTCGGCTATACTGCGGTCAGAAAGAGCCGTCACTCACTCATGTGATGGATGATGCAGACGAACGACTGTTCTGTCGCATTATGAACAATAGTGAGCATGTGCTGCAACCATTCCTCCCAGACCGTCCGGACTTGTCGTACAATCTAAGGCGACGAACTCACTGCAACAAGTCACTAATAACGAAAACTGTTGATCTGTCTAACAATGACTATATCATACGAACAACCTACAAAGACAGCTACTGAAACTATTCTAAACTAAAACAATTTTACCACTGCATTTTTATTTGTTTTACATATGTCTATTTTCATTTTTTTTCTTATTTGTATTATGGTTGCGTTTGTCAACTTTTTAATAAACGAGAGATGATGATGATGATGATTCTATATTACTGCAAGGTGGAAATTCTGTAGCCGATTCATATATTCAAGACCTAATGTGCAGTACTTGCCTAGCTATGGTCTAATTTGTTAAACGAAGTAGGTTCTTTTTGGTATTTTGAAGTACGTGTGCGATATCTTACTCAAAACGTTCACGTTCACTATCGCATCTCCTGATGAATTCTTGTTAATGACTGCATCGAGCCACACAACCTCGTACAATGTACATTATGACGTTGATGTTAATTCGCGTGCATTCTTATCTTGTAGCAAAATTTACGTCTTTCTACCAAATTTGTTTCATGCATGATACTCAATATTAACCATTTAGATTTTCGGCTGACGCCGAGGTAGGCATTAGGCAAGTGAACCGAACCCTCGCAAAGTTCTATAAATTATATACAAGGCAGTACATTCCACGATTAATCAGCTCATTATCTTCATATGCTCTTCATTTTGACATATTGAACACTCAGAGTTAACGAAAAAGAAACTGAAAGCACAAGGAACGATTGTTTGACATATGATCTCTGACGCCTGTTTGTGCTGAACAACGATTAAGATGTAGCAGGCCTACAGAGTACAGACTACTGTGCCGCACTCGATAGTCGAGATCACATTCCGCGAGATACTTTTTACCCGCGCGGCGCTAGCTATAGTGCGGGTATTAGCCGTCGTCGCGTGTCTGCCTGTCTGTTTGCCACACGCCGGTATTGTGTCAAAACTGCTAAACGTAGGATCAAGCAAACAACGCCACGTGATAGCCCAGGGACTCCAGATTTCTCACGCCATCAGTCGTTGGTGGAATGGTGGGCAGCCACCCCCATTCCCCTAGGTAGATGGGAACGTCGCCTGCAATCGTCTATGGACCGTTAAATAGAGAAGTGACGTATCTATAACTGTGCCTTTAGAAGTTTTCACACAAAGAAACTGCAGCAGACTTCTTTCGACAGAAGTTGAAATTTTACTGGCAAAAAACAGCAAAATCGCGTTTTGTGCCATCCTTTGGGGGACCTAGGGTACAGTGGTCGAATTACTGAAAAAGCAGAGCCGGGGTTAGACTGATTTCGACTACCAAAGGCGCCGAGACTGAGACGCCAAAGGTGTCGAGGGGGTGGGATATGGGGAGGGGGTATATCCCCCTCCCCATA